>Ga0075122_10000650_pt1 | contig 26632 bp, 22 predicted proteins | sample AntAceMetag02UKB_FD_69790 | JGI IMG/M metagenome (GOLD analysis project Ga0075122, IMG submission 69790) | Saline lake microbial communities from Ace Lake, Antarctica - Antarctic Ace Lake Metagenome 02UKB | ecosystem: Environmental > Aquatic > Non-marine Saline and Alkaline > Saline | place...
TAGCGTTGTCAATAGTGATCGGGTGCACTCAACTGAGGCGTTCGATTCAATGAGAAGGGCTTCAAGTTCATCATCAGTGACTCCTGGAGGTAGCGGAGGGACACACGAAGGGCATCCGGCTGTACAGTCGCATTTGTCTAAAATCTCAAAGCAAAGCTGCAGACAGAGTTCAATCTTTTCGAAGATTTTCTCAGCATAGCCCACTCCTCCCGCGACGGCATCGAACATGAAAAGAGCACTTTTCCAAGTTTGAGGAGCCACCTCAATCAGGGAGACGTCCGTTGCGATATCGCTGATGGCCGCCATGCAAAGCGCCGGTGCTGCGTGTCGCAATAGGTAACTGAGCCCATGTAGACCAGCTCCAATACATCGTTTATCGAAATTCTCCATTGCCTGCTCCCAGTCAGAGGGGGGCAGTAAGCTGAATCCGGTCGTGTCGTATTCAAACGCAGCGAGCGTGATGGGACCGTAACCGATGTTTTCGAATGAGCGTTCACGAATCTTTTTATACAGCTTGGGTTGTTTATTATAATAGATATATCCAAAATCGAGTTGGGCCCCCTGCTGAAGTTTTTGCTCTTCCCGCTCCGTCATTTCAATCCGGCCTTCCCAGTGCGCTTCAGTGTAATAATCGACGTTTACCGGTTCGACCCGGCAGAGTTTTTTTTCAAGATCCAGTTCCATCGACATGTAGCGACGTCCAAGGTGTTGATAGATGGCATCTTTGTACAACGTGCCCCTTGCGCCGATAGGGTCCAACTCCCCAATTACTTCAGTACCGCAGAATATCTCGATGTTATAATCGGTCATTCCGCGCAGATTAACCCCACGGGCGGGGTAATCCTGCAGAGCGTAGCGATAAGTGTCATGGTAAGGAACGACGGTGCGTTCATTTTTCAGAATATCCAATGCGGCATTATACACTGTAGGAATCAGTCCCGGTTCATTTTCTCTCAGTGGGTGCTCATGCGCCATGCAAGGCAGGTGTTGCAAAAAGATATAGGGGTTGTCGGCGTTGAGCAGGGCTTGCTCAACCGGTGTCTCGGTGATGAAGGTCGGATGATTGACAAGGTATTGATCAATGGGATTGTCTTTGGCGATATAGACGACTGTGGCTGGTTTTTCCTTTCTACCGACACGACCCGCCTGTTGCCAGAAACTGGCTACAGTTCCAGGGTGCCCCGAGAGGATGCATAGCTCAAGATCGCCGATGTCGATGCCAAGTTCAAGTGCGTTTGTGCTGATAATGACGGTAATTTTACCCTCGACCAGATCCCGTTCCAGCTTTCGTCGTTCATTGGGCAGTAACCCGCCGCGATAAGGTTTAATCTGTTTCTTTAGACTGGCGGATCCGTCGGTTACCGCACGGTGCAGGCGCTCCACCTCTTGTCTGGATCGGCAAAAACAGATTGACCGGATTTTTTGGCGTGCCGCCTCCCGCAGCAGCGGAATGGATATGGAACCGGGTCCTTTACGATACAATGCGTGACCATGACTTTGCGCCAGTGAAGGATTGATAAAATACAACTCCCGTTCGGGTCGAGGTGCCCCGTCTTTGGAGATGATGTTGAATTCACGATTAAAAAGGGCATTCACATGCACTTTTGGGTTGCCAACGGTCGCCGACGAACAGATGAAAACAGGATGGCTGGTATGGATGCTACAAACGCGCAAGAGACGCCGGAATACGTTTGAAACGTGAGATCCGAACGATCCACGGTAGATGTGTACTTCATCAATGACGATATAGCGTAAACGGGATAAAAAGTCTTTCCATTTGCGGTTGTGATTAGGTAAAATTCCACCGTGAAGCATATCCGGGTTGGTGATGATAAAATCACTGGAGCGCTGAATCCGAACACGTTCATCCCTGGGGGTGTCCCCATCGAATGTCCCCAGGCGATCACTTTTTTTTACAACTGACATCAGACCACCAAAGGTACTTTCCTGGTCGCGGGAGAGCGCCTTGGTGGGGTAGAGCAGTAAAACCGAAAAAGGAGCGTCTGCATTCAGATATTCATTTAAAATAGGTAGAAAAAACGAGAGCGTTTTACCACTGGCCGTTTGTGATACCAACAGAGTGTCTCTGTCCTGGCTGATAGAATCGAAAGCGGCTTTCTGATGGGAGTAAAGTTGTGTAATTCCCTGCCGATTTAACTCGGTCTTGATTTCAGGATGCAGTGCTTCTGGAAAACTGGAAAAGGATCCGGTCTGTTCCTCCATTTTTTTATAGGCCTTGATATTACCTTCGAAGCGCGAGTCAATAAAGTTCTTGAGCTTTTTCATGATGAACCGGGGAGCATATTGCCAGAGATAAAAATGTACATATGTTTACTGTTTTATCCCAATTATTTCCGTTATGCAACCCTATATTTCAGCATAAAACTCAATGATCGTTTGATGTTTGCGGGTAGGAAAAAAAGATGATTGGACGGCTGGTTTGGCACGAAGTAGTTAATTTAACATCAACTGCGAGGCTAACCGCTGTTGTGTGGACACTATTGGAATGCATCAGGATGCAAAGGGGGTGATTTCTTTGGTAATTCCCTCATGAAAAGGGGGAATTACCGGTAAAAACGACCGCTCAAGGGCAAGGGAGCGGTAGAGGGCTACTTTTTAATCAGGTGTGCGACAGCAGCTTCAAGGCCATCCAAAGACAGCGGGAACATTTCGAAAATGCTGCTGATGGTTGAAATCGTCTGCGTATAATTCCATAAATGCTTGGGGACCGGATTAAGCCATACGGAATGGGGGAAATTATCGGCAATGTACATCAAACGCTCGAAACTGGGCTTGCCACTGGTTTCAAAAGCATAGATAGAGCCGTTCATCGTCATTAGTTCATGGGGTGCCATGCTGGCGTCCCCCACAAAGATGAAACGGGTTTCCGAATCGAAACGAATAAATTCATCCACCAACTGCTCTTTATTGTAGCGCCTTGGATCCTGCCAGACTTTTTCATAAAGGGTGTTATGAAAAAAATAGGTTCTCAAGTCTTTGAACTGAGCCCGAGAGTAATCAAACAGTGTTTGTACCACTGGTATAAATGGGTCCATTGACCAGCCGCCATTGTCGATCATCAGATGAACCTTGAGGCGGTCTTTCAAGCTACGATCAAATTCAATCTCAATTTCACCGCCGTTTTTGACGGTCTGGTAGATACTTTTATCGATATTGATATTATCCTTTGGCCCAGATGGAACCAGGTTTCGCAGTCGTTTCAACGCTTCGCCGATGGACGCATTCGTTAATGGTGCGTCACCAGAATAATCCTTGTATCTTCTCTCTCCCGCAACCTTCACCGCGGACTTGTTTCTGGAGACACCCCCGATCCGCATCCCGCCGGGATGGTGTCCGGAGTTGCCCACAGGAGAAGTCCCCCCTGTTCCAATCCATTTATTGCCACCCTCATGCCTCTCTTTTTGGTCCTTGAGGCGTTCCTTGAAATATTCAACCAGCTCATCCGGGGTCAGATTCTTCATCTGTGATTCATCAATTCCTAGAGCATCGGCCAGTTCCTTGGGATCTTTTAACCATTGATCCAACATGGCTTTTGCGATCTCATCCAGCTCCATACTCTCGTAGTCTGGAAGTTCCACGCCTTTGAAATGATGAGCAAATACTTGATCATAGAGATCAAAATAGCGCTCGCTTTTCACCAGGATAGCCCTGGCTGTTGTGTAAAAGTCATCCAGGGTACTGATGAGCCCGTTACTAAGCGCTTTTTGTAATGTCAGAAAGGAAGTAGGGCTGATAGAAATCCCCACTTCTTTCAACGTATAAAAAAAGTTGATAAACATCTTCTTTGCCTCCAGCAGTATGGCTTAATATGAACGGGTACGTTTTGCGCTGTTGGACACTCTTGCAAAGTCATGACTTTTCTTGAACAAGACACCCAGAAATGGGACCTCTTTTTTTATGATATCGCCACCTTGGAAGTCAGGATCAGAATTAAGCGCCCGGATCCAGTTGATTAGTTCTCTGGTTGCGGGTCTTTTTTCGATACTCTCAATTTCACGCAGTTTGTAGAACTGCTCTATGGCATTTTCTGCCAGTTTGGTATCGATGTCCGGAAAATGTACGTCAATGATCTTTCGCATCATTTTAGGATCAGGGAAAGCGATATGATGGAAGTTACATCGACCCAGAAAAGGATCCGAGAGGTCTTTTTTAGCATTGGAAGTGATGATGAAAATGGGGCGGTGCTTAGTAGTGACCGTTCGGTCGACTTCAATGATGTCGAACTGCATCTGATCAAGTACATCCAGCATATCATCCTGGAAATCTGTATCCGCTTTATCGATTTCATCGATGAGCAATACTACTTTTTGGTCGGCCGTAAACGCCTGTCCAATTTTCCCCATTTTGAGGTAGTCATTGATGTCACTGACATTTCTTGTAGAATCCCCAAACCGACTGTCATTCAGTCTGGTGAGGGTGTCATATTGATACAGAGTTTCGATGAGCTTCATGCTGGATTTAACATTGAGAACAATCAGCGGCATCTTCAGATTTTCTGCAATGGCATGGGCCAGCATCGTTTTGCCGGTGCCGGGTTCGCCTTTAAGTAAAAGCGGCATTTCAAGCTTCATGGAGACGTTGACGATTTGTGCCAGTTCACTGTCCAGGATATACTTGTTTGCTCCCACGAAATCTTCATTTGATTGATTTGTTGACATGGTCGATCCTCTCTCTTTGATAATTTGGCTAAAACTCCCTTTAATATGCCTGCCAATATCCCTTTGGCGTTTGTCATGCAGACACTAAGGACGGACACTCAAGGACGGTCTGCGGCAGTTTGATCATGTTTTTGAAGAGACGGTTCGGTTTATAGCCAGCAGACTTATAGCTTGGAATTAAAGACCCAATTTATCAGTTCAGTTTTGTTCGCACAACTTGTTTCTGAACTGAACTTGTTTGAAACTTAAATAATACAATAAACTAGTGATCCAAACAATCTGATAGCGAGGATGTTTTCAAAAAGTAAAAGGTTAAAAAATTCTACCGTTACTTTGTTTGAAAAATTTATGAATTCGGTATTGTAGCCTCTGATAAGGAGCAACATTCTGCTGAATGTTCTAAGGAAACCATTGACAAATTTTTTAAAAACAGTTTTTATAAAATGTACAAGTGTTAAATTGTTGTGATATTGCTAATAAAATTCACCTTTTAATTTTCAGGTTTTTTTGATTTTTTGTGGGATCACGTAAAATATTGTCTTTTAAAAAGCAGCGCTTTCGAATTGGAAGTGTATACGCTTCAACATCAATCACAGTTCATTTGTTTTTCGTATTACTAAATTACAGCAATGTCCGGTTAGGTTTTTACAAAATGAAAACTAAACGATAAAACCCGTCTCTCTGCATAAGGATTTTAAGATGTTCTAAGTTTGCTTCACGGAAAACCGCCAAACTTGCTCGTGCCTCGCTCAAACAAGGCTCATTTTCGCTACGCCAAACTAAGAACATCTAGAAAATCCTCATAAGCGCGATCCAGGATTCATCATTTAGTTTCCCGCAAAAACCTAACCGGACATTGCTGACTAAATTTTTCAATAGGATTCAATTTTTAGGAGATTGAAATGGCTGATATAAAATATGACGGTAGAGTGGCAGTTGTCACAGGCGCTGGAATGGGCATTGGGAAAATGTATGCTCTGGAATTGGCTCGTCGAGGAGCAAAAGTCGTGGTGAATGATCTGGGTGGTGCCCGGGATGGTTCGGGATCAGATTCAGCAGCAGCAGATTTGGTTGTTGAGGAGATCAAAGCGGCAGGTGGAGAAGCAACCGCCAATTACGATTCAGTCGCCACTTTTGAAGGCGGACAGAATATTGTGCAGACTGCGTTGGATGCGTACGGGCAATTGGATATCCTGATCAATAATGCCGGTATTCTTCGTGACCGTTCATTTCTTAAAATGAGTGAAGAAGAATGGGATCTGGTTCTAGCAGTTCATCTCAAGGGCGCTTTTTGTGTGACCCAACCCGCTGTTAAAGCCATGAAAGACAAAAACTATGGTCGTATCGTCTTTACGTCATCTACTTCCGGGTTGTACGGAAACTTTGGCCAGACAAACTACGGTGCTGCGAAATTGGGAGTCGTGGGTATTATGAATACGTTGAAACTCGAGGTTTCCAAGTATGATATCAAGATAAATACCATTGCTCCGACAGCTTGGTCTCGGATGACAGCGGATATCTTCCCTCCGGATTTTGAACAGAAAATGAATCCACAGTTTAATGAGCCGATGGTACTTTTTCTGTGTTCGGAAGAAAATCAAGTAACCGGGATGACCTTCGCCATGGGTGCCGGCTGGTACGGCAGAACAGCTATTGTATCTGGCAACGGCGTTTGTATCGGCGATGCGAATCGACCGATTGCAGTTGAAGAAATCAGGGATAATTTCGAACAAATTGCCAGCCTGGAAGAAACAAAACCTCACGATAACGGTGGCTCCATATTTGCGTATATGGCACCATTACTGGGCTAGGAAGCTGAGGCTTGCATTGAAGCAACGGTTTTGTTGAAACAGGTGCCGTTTCTGGTTTCAATAAGACATTGACAGTATTCTGACTGTAAATTTGCAAAGTCAGTGGAATATGTGATCAAACAGGGGGTAATTTGATAATAAACTGGGCCCCCTGTTTGTAGCTGTCGTTATATTCAATTGTGCCACCATGGTTTTCAATCATCTTGCGGACCATGTACAAGCCGATCCCCTTACCTTTGTTGTCATTAACACCCGCCCGATCATAAAGATCGAAGATATTCTCCCGTTTATCTGCTGGAATTCCGGGGCCGTTATCCGCAAACTGAATAATCGTATCGTTTTCATCTTGTGAGATATCAATTTTGATGACCAGTTTTTGGGGATCAAGGCTGCTATATTTTACGGAGTTGTTGATCAGGTTCTGGATGACGTCATAAAGAGCTGCTCGATCAGCAATAAGCTGTATGTCATCGCCGGAAACCTCAGTTTTAATCTTTTTCTTGCTACCTTCAATATCCAGGTTGAGGATGTTGGTGATCCCTTCAATACTGAAGGTCTCCTTCATGATTTCATTTGAATTAATGGTGTTCAACAGGTTCATGAAAATATGACATTTATCCACCAGGGAAGGCATCAGGGTTTGTGCGACTTCTTCTTCTCCGAGGTCTATCAGTGTCATCGTTCCTAGAATTGAAGACATGAGTGATCTGAGATCATGCGCAAACACGGTTCGTGTGAACTTCAAATTTTCATTTTCCTGCATCAGATCTTGATTCTTTTCCGTCAGTTTATTAATGAGTTCGATCCGTTTATTGCGGCTGATAATGAGGGTATCCAGAGTCGCTTTTAATTCGTTCAGGGATTTAGAGTCCAGCGCATGAATTTCCTGCTGATCATTCAGTGAATCCCGGAGGCCATCTATGCGGGCCTGCTTACTGTCAATAACCTCTTCCTGAAGCTTCTTTTCCTGTAATTGCTCCTGCAAGATTAGTTTCTTCTTTGTTTGCTGAGCCATCTTTTTACTATTGGCCTCTTTTTCCTTGGCTTTTTCAGATTTTAACTGGTTCAGCTCTTCAGTCAGACGGGTGTTTTCAGCCCTTTCTTCTTCCAGACGGGCAAATAATTCCTGTACTTTGGGATCCAGTTTTACCTCAATTTCTTCTACTTTTTTTTCCATATGTGTCACTCTTCAAATTGGGGAATGTCGCTAAAACAGTGATTCAGTTTCTCTGGATTTCCAAGTCAAGCTAACTCTGTTATTCTTTTCTTACAGCATAATGATTTCCTGTCTCCTCGTCAAAGTGGAGGGCGCAAAGGTCTATTCCGATGAAATGAGTATCTTGGAAAACTCTACCGGAAGGTGATGATTGTTCTTTTTCTGATTTAATTGTTTGTTTTATCATCTTGACCGGATATCTTTTTGTCTGTATTTTTTTATTATAGGTGTCACAATTATTTTTATTGTCGAAGATACTCTTGTTTCTGATATGATTGACTAATTTCGTAGCGAACGGATCACTCATAAATGAATATGGCCGATAAAAGCAGAAGAAAGAAAGCAACTATTCTGATTGCGGACGATAATAAACAGACAATTGAACTATTGAAAAAGTTTTTTGTAAAAGCAAAAGAACGCAATGACATTAATTGTGAGATTATTGAAGCATATAATGGCGATGAGGCGATTCAAATGCTGGATATTGCTCAGCCAGAATTGATCCTCTGCGATATTGGTATGCCGGGTAAGGATGGCTTTGAGGTGTTGCAGCATTTTAATACTTTCAGCCGCAAAAAGAATCAGTACTGTTTCTTCAGCTTTTTGTCAGCTGCTGAGGAAGAAAAAATAAAAGCGTTCAAAGAGGGCGCGATGGGGTTTATAAACAAAAAAGATATCAATTATTTTGTGATCACACTGCAAATTAAAGCATGGCTGAGATTAGCAGAACTGGAAAGACAAATCGCAGCAGAAGAGATGGTTTAAAATCATCCACTGGGGGTTAGGTATCTTCAAGTTTCTTCACTAGCGCAGGGGCGGTTAAGGTATTTGTATAGACTAATAAGTGCCTCCCCATTGTTTTAATAAGGCTTTTAAGTTTTTCTCTTTTCCCTTTGATAGCAAATACATAATTTTCAGGGAGTTGTGGTTTAACCTGTCTTATCCATTTCAACTTTGCGTCAGATAAGTAGTGGATCCACTCGATTCTCATCTGGCGTTTTGTTTTGTCTTCTCCGGTCGTTTCGACTTCTATTATTGAAAAATCAGGCAAAAGATAACGATTGTTTTTGAGTGGAATAATTTCGGGGTCAGAAAACCCGTGGTATCTGTCCGGGTATTTCTGATTGAATCTTTCCAACAGAAGCGTTGTTTTCTCATGGGTCCAGACATTGCGTGCTTGGTAATGGGATTGATATGGGTTATCTTCGGTTATCTCCATGCTGAATATCCTTCTGCGATTAGGGATTTTCAGCAAGGCATTAAGTTGCCAGGGGATAGCCAACAGTAGGATTGCGGGGAAAAATTGAGCGATTTCAATTCCATATGAGCGGCTGTTGTCCAGAACGGCTCCGGGTCCATCTATGGCCAATGTGATCCAATCGTTCTCTGCTTCTTTCAGCTCGAACATCAACTTGAAAAACTTCATCATCTGCATCACCTGTTTAAAGGCAGCATTTCGGCGGCGATAAATCCTGAGTTCAAGACTCCGTGTATTGAGAAGTAATCCCTGTACCTGGGCAATGTTAAAGCGATGAATCAGTTGCTCTGGCTGAATGATATTAAAATCCTGCAATTTTTGGTTTGTTGTGATGTCGCCAAACAACTGATGCTCATCGATAGTCTCAATTGCCGGTTCAAATTGAACGTTCTTTAGAATATTTTTCCGATGTTGGAGAAAGTCCGTCTCATCTGCAGCAGCGCTCTGCCAGTAGGCGGCTGATGACGAAAATATTTGCTGACGTCTTTTGACAGTATCTAAGCCACCCAGGTCGTCAAAGGAAGATCGTTTGTAAAGAAGGTCAGCTAATCCTTGTACAACTTTCGGGTTGACTTTTTCAATGTTGAAGGTTTTTATTCTCTCGTCAATCTCAAATCTGTGTTTCCCACGGCAATCCTGAAACAGATTGATGAGAGTGGTGGCCAGTTCGATGTGCTTTGAATTGAATTTTAGAAAGTGGGGATGTGCTTTGCCGTTTCGAAAAGATGTGATTAGATGTTGTTTACTCAACATATCTTGGAATTGAGGCTTGTTGGATTTTCAGCTAAAACTGTGCCAGAGACCCGGACTTCAGGGCGCAGATATGAAAAGCGATTACTGCGAATGCGTTTGCTACATTGATAGAGTTTTTATTTCCGGCCATTGGAATGTGAACGAAATCATCACAACTGCGTAAAACAGATTCAGAAATACCATACTCTTCATTGCCCATGACGACAACCCCTTGTTGCGGCCAAGGGTAACTCAGGTAGCTTGAGGAATCGGCTACGGTTTCGACTCCGATGATGCGGTAACCCTGACCTTTTAAGGCTATCAGGTCCTCTGGCATTTGATCCGATTTCATCTGAGGAATCCAACCAGCTGTCCCCATCGCAGTTTTTTCCACCTGCCTGTTTTCCAAGCCAGGTGTTTTTGAGGTCATGGTGATAGATTCAAAACCAGTTGCATCAATCAAACGCACAATCGATCCCACATTAAAAGCACTACGTAGATTGTCCAGGGCGACCTGATAGGGTATGCTTGGAACCCATGGTTGTCCGGCGTAGGTATCTCCTGTCAAAACGTCTGGCAACAGATCGTGTTCCGCCAATCCCAGACCGGTTTCTTTTTGATGTTCATGGAACGCATCAGAAATATACGCTAACCACTTTTTCCGACTTTCAAGGTAATCTACAGTTACCTCCGGGAAGTCAATCCAGGTGCGAAGCTGTTTTAGGTTTTCAAGGACACGCTTCAATGAAGTTTCGTTTATCTTTTCAGCCATAAGAGCAACATAAATTTCTCGCAACCAGTTCGCGATCCATTTATGCCGTCTTGCGGGTGGCAGTGAAAGTAGTTTCTTTTTTGTAAACGGAAAACTATCCATCTAATTCAAGCACTTTTATGAGGTCGATTGAATCTTAAATGAAGTTGAACAGATGCTCTAGTTCTTTACTACTGGATTTTTCTAAAACCTGTTGCAGCTGTTTTGTCAACTCGGTTACCGTTCGTGATGAAAAAACAAACTGCAAATGATCATCCTCGAAATATGGGTCATGCCTGATATCAACAATACTATCAAGGCCGATTCTCTTAACAGAATCATTCCATTGAGCCAGTAAATTATTCAGTTCCGGAAATCTGAGGGTTAGCAGATGAGATTTGATATGGCGGTATCGTTGATGGGCTGCATAACTCTCGCGGATGGATGTTAACTCACGATCCTTCAATATGTCAGAAAGACTTATCTTGTATCCGCGATTAAGCTCATCGATGAGATGAATCAGGCTCGTCAGTTTATTGCCTTTCAGCTGCATCTCTTTCAGCAGGGAGCTGAGAGCAGTCAGGTCCTGTTCCGATTTACTACTCAACAACTTAATCTCATTGTATCCGAGTTGATGAATATCGGTGAACGCTTTATAAAACTGAGACATATCGATCAGATTTTGCAGCATCTCCCGGGTGAGGGTTTTTTGTCCGATTTCAGGTAGGAGATATCCGCTGTTTGTGTCATCAGGGTATGAAGCCAGTTTCAAACGCTTCATCATTCTGAGTAGCCCTTCTAGGTAGGCCATCGTAGAAAGATTGTTTTCCAGTTTTCTTTTTTGAACACGCTGTTCCCAAAGCTGGGCCAGACTGCTATTCTCAGGAAAAATCCTGGCTGGTATTGAACCATCGGGGGTATAGTCCTTAGCCAGCTCGTAAACTTTGAATCCGTCAATGATACGAAAGATATCTGGCTCTTTTTCCTGCAACCAAATTGGATTGTACAGTGACAGACGGCCATCCCATTGCTGGACAGGATCATTGAGGTGGTGCACGTAAAACAGACGGTCTTCCCCATCAATTTGACTGAGTTTAATATTCGAGTAAAACATTTCACATCCTATGATGATAAATCGCAATGCATTGATTTTAGGCGCGACCGGAGGTATAGGTGAAGCAATTTGTCAGGAACTGCGATCGGAGAATTTTGACTGTTATTTAATCGGTCGTTCAGCCGAAAAGTTGACACGATTACGTAAAAAACACTTGCTTTCTTCTGACCAGACTTTTTGTACAAATTCCATTACATCAGCTGAAGGGTTTGAGAAAACCCAGGCATGGCTTCGCAGTGTAGAGCAGGAGTTCTCAATTGCTATCCATTGTGCCGGCCTGGGAGTGATGAAACGTGCTTCAGAAATCTGCCTGGAAGAATGGCAGGCTCTGATGGATATTAACCTAACCTCAGCGTTTGCTTTTTTTAAGCTGGCTTGGGACTTCAGGCCACCTGACCGTTTCGAGCTGGTCTATTTTGGTTCTGCATCCGTCGATCAAGCTTGGCCGAAAAATAGTCTCTATGGTGCCAGTAAAGCCGGTTTGGAGATGTTTGCTAAATCGTTACAGAAAGAAATTCGACCGGATGGTGGTCGTGTCTGGCTGTACAAACCGGGTAGCGTCCGCACTGGCTTTTTCGATCAGTTGCCGAATCACTTGCCAAAGGAAAAAATGCTTGATCCGAATATGATTGCGAAAATCGTCGTGGAAAACCTTCAGAAAGATCAGACGTTTTTTCTCCCAGAAATTCCGATTCTGTCTGAGTAATTGTCCGTATTCTAATCCTAGTAATCATCCGGAGTAAAAATTTGGGGCTCTGGAACTAACGGATTTTCTGGTTCCAGGTCACTCTCGTTGGTCCAGCTATAGCGAATCATGTATTGGTACTGCTTGAACCCGCCTGTTTCCCCCTGAATAAATCCAACCTTATCTGAAATTCGAATATAAATTTTTTCCGGTATCGACTTTGAAAATGTATAATTCAAACGGCGCCGTTTCTGTGAACGAACCAGATTAAATGCATTGATGAAATTAAAATCTTCGTCGTAAAGTCTTAATTGCGGTGCTAAGGCCGTTTTCCCAATTTGTATCCAGTCTATGTAGATCGTCGCGCCATTCTGGTTTAGCACCACTGGCGGTGCAATGTCGGTTGTGCCTTGTTCTTCCAATTCCAGCAGCCGTTCTTCTTCAAGAAGCTTCAATTTCGCTTCGCGCATTTTTTCTGGCATAAATTCAAGTTCGAGTTGACTGTCGGAAAGTTCAATCCCGTTTAACTCAAAAATATCCTCATCTCCCCTGTTCTCGACCTTACCGAGGAGGTAGGTGGATGCAGGCATGCTGTTGAATTGAATATTTGAATTGTTAGGCTCTTTTTCAACCAGGGTAGGGATGTAATAGATGTGCAATTGCATATCTTGACTGTCAGTCTCTTCCACCTCAGTGATGTCCTGTACGGACGCCCTGATTTTATCAATCACCTTGTCATCCCGAATCCACGAATCAGGAATCGTCGCAGTGGCGATATAATGATAGAACGCTGTAACGTTCACGGTATTGAATTCAGTATTTTCAACGGCCAGTTCAAAATATGGGTTTGCTTGCTGCAGATCTGCAGTCAGGGTTTTTAAATCTGCGCTGGATTGAATCAGATAGCGGCACATGTTGAGGGAGAGCCGTTCCAATGAAAAAGAACTGATTGATTGTCTTACTTTGAGTACCCAGTGTTCAAATGTGGATCGCAGTGCTGGGGTGTTTAATCCGGAAACATCAAGATAATAAGATGCCGCCAGCCCGTTTTCATAAGTGTTTCGTTTGACGGAATTGATCGTTAACAACGAGGTGAGGCGTGGAATTGCCTTGGTAACGGCTAACCGCAGGCTATCTGAATTTTCCTCCACAGATTGTGGTAGTTTTAACGAAATGGTGTTGATGACTTCCAGGTCGGTTTTTCTAAGAATTCGAAGCCGAAAACCGGTGATCTGCCTGCTGGATTCACTTTCATTTTCTTGATTCAAGGTGCCGGTCTTTTGATCCTCAGTCCCAGAATCACTTTCCAGAAGATAAATAATACGATTTTGAGGATAATTGTGGAAGAGATCTTCAATAAAGACCTTTTCCATGCGTTCCGCCTCAGGAATTCCAACGAAACTGACTGTCTCTGTCTTATCTATTCTGAGGTGGAAGTCCTTGAGTCTTGTAGCCAGGGGATCGAGAGGGAAATCAAGCGTATCTTCGATCAATAGCGTGACTGGAATCCAAGTATCGTTGACGAGTACAAGATCCATCTGTCTTAGCGCATCGCTGAGCGTGTCGATTTGGATTCTTGCTTCCAGTTCGATTGTAAATTCTCCTGCCTCATCATACTCGTTCAAAATTTTCACAGAAACAAGATGATTTTTAGGTTTCAGGCTTTGTTTACGAAAGATCTGCTTTTGATATTGAGCGAAGATTTTCGCCTCAACCAGATCTTGAATGGCAGCAATAATGAGATTCTGTTGCGCCTGGCGAAAAGCCCGATTCTTGGCAAACGCGATATCATTTTCAAGAATAGTAGCTGTGGCGTTGCTTTGATAGGTTTTTATCTGTTGGGCTTGCAGGGGGCCTGAGAATTGCGCAACCCAGAGTAGCAAAATTAAAATGTGGGCCGAGATTTTCATTGGCTGAACAAATGGGTGTATCCGATATTAACTGCAGTCAGTTTGGAAGGGTATTTAAGAAATCTGTTGGATAAAAATCTGAGATCCATTTGTCCGTATCAATGTCTCTGATCTGGTCCTTATGCAAGAATTTCTGCGCATATTTTTTGTAAAGCTCAGATTTTAAGAAAATTCTAACAATTTCAGCATCCAGGTCCCCTTTTTTGACCAGGTCTCCTAAAATGTCCAAGGCCTTTTCAAGGTCCATTGGTTTTTTATAAGGTCTGTCATTTGCGGTTAGTGCTTCAAAAATATCTGCAACCGCGATGATTCTGGATTGAATTGGCAATTGCTCAGCGACAAGTTTGTTAGGATAGCCCGTACCGGTCAGTGTTTCATGATGCGCCCCTGCATAGAGTGGCAGTTTCATCTTCTTTTTAGGAAATGGCAGACTCATCAGCCAACGCCATGACCTTTCAGCGTGATCATTGATGATTTTTCTTTCAACATCTGACAGGGTGCCCCTCGAGATCAGCAGATACCCTTTTTCCTCTTCATCAATTAGCGGTTCATGTGTATTTTCTGGCGCTTTTTCAACATGTACGATTCGGTGTTCCCCCTGGATAAGGGATGTAGTCACCTGCAGGTGCATGCGGGTGTTGATCAGATTATTTTTGAGGATAATGTCGCGATCTCTCTCTTCCAGAAACTCCCCGCCAACATTTCCTTGATTAATCATCTGCAGATCTTCAATCAATTCGGCTGTCTTTTCTTCTTTTTCCTGTTTGATTTTGTCGAAATATTCAGGATTTTCTCCGTCTTCCAGGCCTTTAATTTTTTTGGTCAGTGCTTCGATTTCAAAATCTTTAATTTTAGAATTGAAGCGCTGAATGATCATTTCGAAACGATCATGAAGTAATTGAAGTTTGATGGGTTTAGAAACGACGTGTTCGGGTGTTGTGAGCTTTCCGATATCATGCATCCACCCTGCCAGACGGAGTTCCTCCATCTGGCCTTTATCAAACTGTATTCGCTGATATAAGCCTTCATTCCACTGACTAATTTCTTCTGCCAGAGAAAGTGACAGCTCTGCGACACGATTGATATGCCCGTAGGTGTAAGATGACTTTTCACCTAGTCCTTCTGCCAGAACCCGTACAAAAGAATCGAATAGCCGGATATGCTCCTGAAGCAGTTTTTGTGTGGTGAGTGATATTGCTGCCTGATAAGACATCGCCTGTACGATCGTCTGGTCATTTTTAGTAAAAGCAACAACTTCTCCATCAGCTGTTTGACGATTGATCAACTGCAAAACACCGTTGATTTGATTTTCATGATCTCGCAATGGAATGACCAACATCGATTTGGACCGATAATTGTTCATCTGGTCATATTTTTTGGTGCCGCTGAAATCAAATCCCTTCTCGTCGTGAGCGTCGGGAATATTGAGAATTTTTCCAGTATTTGCACAATAGGCACAGACATTGTGGTTATTTGGTTGCCCGTCAATCTCCATTGGAACCGGGGGAGCATCCGGTTTGGTGTCATATTTATTGCTGGACTCCGTGTGCATCTCTTCAAAAATGAGAGATTTTGATTTTAATTCCCCTGGGTTAAACGGATCGTCGTAAAACTCATCACGCACACTGTATACTGTGCCGGCGTCTGCGTTGGTCAGATTACGGGCTGTATAAAGAATCAAAGCCAGAGCAGAACTCTGATCCTGTTCTTTGCTGAGTTCAGCGCCTGCAATAGAGAGGATATCCAGTTGCCTTTCATGCTCAGCAATGTTGTTTTTTAACTGGTGAAATCGACTTGAAAGGCTGGCGTTATCAAGGCTTTTATTTTTTACGAGTGATTCGAGCTGATCTAGTTGGTCTTGGATGCTCATAGGGATACTGGGGCTAAAAAAAACAATTCAGCTGGACAGGGCTTTGATTCAACTGAATTCTATTGTCGATCAGGTGAAAATAGTCTTGCTGAGAGCCAAGATTTTAAATTTGTTGCGTTTTCTCTTTTTGTTCCTCAATCTCTTTGCAATTAATGCACAAGGTTGTAACCGGTCTGGCATTCAATCGTTGTTTGCGAATATAGTCTCCACATTCATTGCATACATTGTATGTCTCTTCCTCTAGACGGACAATGGCGCTACGGATTTTCTTTATCAACTTTCGTTCCCGATCTCTGATTCGCAAGGCGGTATTTCGCTCAGATTCATAATTTGCACGATCCGTCGGATCAGGAAATTCCTGATTGGTAGATTTCATCTCCTGAACCGTATCCTCGGAACCTACCAATAATTCGTTCAGCATATCCTCTAGCTTTGACCGATAATATTTTTTTTCTTCGTCAGTAATCTGATGAGAATCCACAAACTCCATTTTGTCCTCTTAAGATATAGATCCGTTTAAAATTTCTAAATTCAACTGTCGTTTTCGATAATATGTTGACCAATCTATTGGACAGCAGTTGTTTCAACTTTCCCATCGCTCAAGGTGTATTTAATGGTGTCTTCATCCATCCATTCCAAACGAAGTCTCAAGGAGAAGTCTTTGATAGTTTTCGGCAGATGCATCACCTTGTATGTTTGTGTATTTATAACGTGAAGACGGAATGTGTATTGATACCGTTCTCTACCATCTTCTGTTTCAATAGTTTCTCCTTTAGCGATGTGGTAGAAAACGGCTTTATCGACGTTATTATATACCACCCCTGTTCCCGTGTTACGTCTGGGTAATAAATCTTCAATTTGACGCTTGCCATTGATCCAGTAGATCTTTTTTTTACCGTTATTCCCCAGCAGTAGATGGTATAATCCGGCAGGTAGCGGGATAAACTTGGCATCCTGGTCACCTGTGTACCCGAGTACTGAATTCCCGCCTTCATCCAGACCATGGTAAATATACCCTTCCGGCGCTTCCACGACATCGATCATAGCCAGATCATCTCGTTTAACCAGCTTTTTATTATTAAGATAAATGGTGTTACCCAGTTTATTGCCAGGAAATATCTGGAAACGGGCGTTTAGTTTGACGATACTATCAGCTTGAGATCCGCTTGCAGCGACCGTTGTTATCAGGCCGGTGCTTAATAATAGAGTGCTTAATACAAACAACAAAAGTAGATTCACATTTTTTATCATAGTCAAATCTCTCTTATTCATGATCATTGTTTAAAAGTGATGAAATGATTGTACCAGTATATTCATTAAATAATAGTGCATTCGCGATATTATTCAGGTTTTTTTTGTTTAGTGCAATGTCCGCAAGGTTGCAAGACCTTTCGGGTCTCAAACATTTTGGGAATATTTCAAGACTGTGTACTGGAACCCGTCATTCCTGCAACTCCGATTTAAAAGATCGAATAATCGCGGAACTGATTCTGCAATGCGATTTTTCTAATGTATTTCAGCAGTTTTATCAATGATTTCGATACGATCAGGCAAATTGAATTCAAAATCCGCTTTGCTTATCTGGGGGTGAATATTTAATTGGCTTAAAGTGATTTTTCGATAGTTTTGGTTCATGTCTATAATCACAAACTGTTTGATCTGATAGTTCACCGTAAATGCTAGCTGTACTTCGGCAATATCTTGATTTTTTTCTTTTTGAGTAAGAAATAATAGCTTATCGTCCGGTTCAATATCAAGCAGCATCTTTGATGGTTGAACCGTTTTAAAATGCTGCTGTAAGTTCTCTGGCTCAAAAAGTAGCGAAATAATTTTGATTCCGCTGACGTTTTGAACGTTATAGATAGTCACATTTTCCAAAATTGGATCGAAAAGCCAGATCCGTTCTTTACCAACTATAATGCTATAGGGATCTGGTTGTTCGTAAATCCAGCGCATTAATCCAGGTCTCATGAAGTAGAAACGACCTTGTGCCTTGGAGTTTCGATCCTGGAGTAGATCGACGTTTTCCTGGGAAAACTGTCCAGACAAAGCAGATATCTTGTTCAGATTACTGTTTAATGATTGGAAATCGATTGTTTGTGCCGATGCACCGTGAAATGACAAGGCAGAAATCAAGATCAAGATGACTTTTTTTAATGACCAAATTCCACGCAGATCGCGACTAAAAGACTGAATCCATAGCTTTGAGGTTTCGACGAAATGGGATCTCAGGTTTTTTTGCCATTGTTTGCGATTGTATTTATCTGTCTGGTTTTGAGTGGCAGCCATTTTATCGTTTAATGATACATTGTGAATGTGGTAGTGTGTAGATTCAGGAGCACCTGATTAGGATATTGTTTCACAGCAGCGGGGCTTCCTGAATATAGGCGGCGTTCCCGATTTATCAATCCAAGTTTGTCTATCCATGATAATCTAGAAACAACTTAAAATCAATTGTCTGTTTAAAATCAGAATCAAACAGCAGAAAGTGATTGGATTCCCGTTTATCTAGAATATTCTGGGAGAAAGATTTGACTTTGCATCAAGCTGAAAGATATAGCAGAATATTCAGGTAGGCATTTTCAAAAAACGATTTTGAGAAACACACCACCATATTATCATTCTTGTTTCCCAAAACCATTGTAAGTATTGATTTGGTGTAGTGCAAAGGCGGGTATAGGTTATGATAAATCCAAAGGGGGGAAAATGAAGTGGGACGGTCATACGCACTCTCAGTTTTGTCGTCATGGCAGTGCAGATAACACAGCTCTCATGGTAGAAAAAGCGATCAAACTTGGATTTGAACGCTACTCTATCGTTGAGCACGCACCTTTACCGGATGGAATTATCGATGACCCGGAAACAAGACTCGATTTTGGATTAGATTGGGAAGAACTTGAATCGTATTTCCAACATATGGATGATTTGAAAAAGATTTATGGAGATCGGATAGAGATCATGTCAGGTTTAGAGGTTGACTTTCTTGCCGGTCAGGAATCATATACAACTGAGCTGTTAACGGAATGCTTTGAAAAATTGGATGATGTGATTCTGTCTCTTCATTTTTTACCTGGAAAGGACGGATTTGAACCGCTAGATTATAAACCGGAAGTTTTTGAGTCAAAGCTACTCAGCTACTATGGATCTATTGATAATGTGCACCTGGCATACTGGGAAGCTGTCGAAGGTATGATAGATACAAATCTAAAGTTACCTGTGACTAAACGCATTGGACATCTGGGACTGATAAACAAGTATGCAGGTCGTTTTCAAAAAACCTCTGCTCGAGTCACATCCAACGATTTTTTTGAGCCACTATTCAAAAAAATCAAATCAAAAGGGTGGGCTTTGGATTTCAATGTTGCCGGGCTGAAACAAAAATGGTATCAGGATATATATTTTACAACACCTATGCAGTTCTGGATTCGGAAGCTCAACATCGAACTGGTTTATGGTTCTGATGCCCACGGTGTTGAAGCGGTCGGCCAGTATTATGATCAGTTTCTCAAATTTTCCAAGATATCGTAATTATCTATACCCAATCGTTCAATGAAGGATTTTGATACCGTTACTTCAACTGACCATCAGTCTAAAGCCATTCCCTACGTGAAAATTTTTTCGGGACTGATTCTGTTTGTGGCCATGATGAGCCATAACCCGTCGGACCCAAGCCCACTGAACCTTTTATGGCCTGATGAGGGGATTCACAACTGGCTTGGGCTGCCTGGGGCGCTCGTGTCTGGATTCTTAATAGAATTTTTTGGATGGTGTGGTTATCTGGTACCTCTGCTTCTCTTACTATTGGACCACAAAAAGACCATTCGGTTGTGGCAGGCCATTTTCTTGGATATTGCGGTGATTATGCTGTTAACAATCGGGATAGCTCAGATCATAGATGCTCCGGATGCCTATGTGGCTAGGATTACTGGAATTCTCGGTGTAATTTCAAGTATGCAACTGGCACATTTTCCCGGAAAACTAATAACGATCTTGCTTGCTGTTGGCTTTATTGTTCGGTATTCAAAGCACTTCCTGCTCAATCTTCATTTCATTTTGATGATACAGCAATTAGGAGCGCTATTGCTCGTCGTAATGGCTGAACTCGAGAGATTTGGAAAGAAGAAGCTCGGTAAACTGGATGGACGGTTTAAGAAACGGTTTTTTCCGCTATCAACAGCCTCAAAGCAGAAAATGATGTCAATGAAACTACGAGTAGTTCAGAACTGGACCACATTTAATAAAACAGTTGCCAACGGATTGCTCGAGGTCAGCCCTTTTCATCGATTGCCTTTTGAAAAAAAAGGGGAGCCTGTGATAGGGCCGATAACGGATGAGTTCACGAAAGAACTGGACCGTAGACTACTACTTCAAAAAACGTTGGAGGAGTTTGAAAAACGATACATCTCAGAAACTGTTTGAAACACTCCCAAAAACCCTGTGGGGATGGTGATACATCCGATTCGTCCCTTGGCCTAAAAAAATAAAATTAAGGGTTGACTGACGTCTGTAAAGGGATGTAGCTTGTACAGAACGAAAACGAAGTTAACTCGCCTCCTGAACAGTCCCGATTCAATACGAAGGAACAACTACAATACTCAGAATAAACAGGCTGCCTTAAATAACAAATAGATTAGTTAGATTTCAACTAGCCGCTCTTTCCCTTTTCACAGAATCTGTTTTGATGTATGTTTCCAACCGGTTCTCATCATTCTCGGTCCGTTTTAATCATATGAAAAGAGAAGCCCCATCGCAGGAATAAAGCCGCTGTTTGTGTATATTGGGGTATGTACCACTGATGTTAGCGTCCCGAATCGCTATTCGGAAGTCGAATAGACCTTAAGGTTTGTTTAAACCCGGGACAGTGACAGGATATGTCACCGGTCTTGCGGGTGAACGCCTGGATGTGTTTCCATCAATCACGAGAGACCTCATTGAGAACCGCTCTTTAACTATCTAAAACCTTTAATATAAATTAGTCGTGCAAAATTCAAGATCAGAAGCCCCCCGCCGCAAAACCGCTCCCAGAAAAGAAGGTAATAACTTGAGAAAGAAGACCAGCTACCATCCAACCGTTAAAATTGACGAGAATGTCCCCTCACTCAATTTGGCAGAAATTAAGCAAATGGATATCAAGGGACTGGAACAGATGGGTAAAGTTTTTGAAATCGAAAATGCGACATCGATGCTTCGGCAGGAATTGATTTTCGCTTTGCTCAATGCGCAGACTGCAAGGGGAGGGGCAATATACAGTACGGGTGTATTGGAGACCCTGCCCGATGGGTTTGGCTTTTTAAGATCCCCCGATTTCAGTTACGTTCCAGGTCCAGACGACATCTATGTTTCACCTTCTCAAATCAGGCGCTTTAATCTCCGCACAGGAGACACGATAGAGGGGCAGGTTAGACCTCCAAAAGAGAGCGAGCGGTATTATGCACTTCTGAAAGTTGAAAGGCTGAACTTTGAAGACCCTGACCATGCAAAGGATAAAACGCTGTTTGACAACCTGACGCCACTTTATCCTGATGAAAAGCTGGATTTGGAGCGTAAGGATGGCGATAAAACGACACGGATCATTGATATGTTTTGTCCTATTGGAAAAGGCCAAAGAGGATTGATAGTCGCTCCGCCCCATGCAGGGAAAACGATGATTCTTCAAAATATTGCCAACAGCATCACTAATAATCATCCAGATGTTAAACTGATCGTATTGTTGATTGATGAGAGACCGGAAGAAGTAACCGATATGATTCGTTCGGTGAACGGAGAGGTGATTAGTTCTACTTTTGACGAACCGGCTTCCCGACACGTGCAGGTTGCCGATATGGTGATCGAAAAAGCCAAACGCCTGGTGGAGCATAAGCATGATGTCGTGATTCTTCTGGATTCCATCACAAGACTGGCACGGGCCTACAACACGGTTATTCCTGCCAGTGGTAAAATTCTTTCGGGTGGTGTGGATGCCAATGCCCTTCACAAACCCAAGCGATTTTTTGGCGCAGCCAGAAATATTGAATTTGGTGGATCATTGACAATTCTGGCAACAGCTCTGATCGATACAGGAAGTCGTATGGACGAGGTCATTTTTGAAGAGTTCAAGGGAACAGGTAACATGCAACTGGTCTTGGATCGTAAACTCCTTGAAAAAAGAGTGTTTCCGACCATTGATGTTGAAAAATCAAATACCAGAAAAGAGGAGTTGCTGCTGGAAAACACCGCTGATATCTGGAAACTTCGTCGTATTCTTTCGGCATCCAATACCTTGGAGGCCATGGAGTATCTGTTGGGTAAATTGAAAAAATTCCCTACAAATAAAGATCTCCTAAATATGGTAAATAATTGATATTAAATTATTATCAGAAAAGATTATTGAAAATATCTGCATTATAGTGAATAATGATTTATTAACCTGATTTTTTGAGGAAACTGAGTTTTTCTCAAACAGGTTTTAGAACAGAGACTTTAAAACCGGGTTGCTGGAAGGAATTCCGTTTTGCTGAAGTTCGTGTTTGCGGCAAGTTTGAAAACCCCCAGTGAAGTTCCGATTGTCCTTATAATATTTTATCCCTTTTTGATTATGAAAGCTGAGATTCATCCGAAATATGAGCTGACCTCGTATCGCTGCGCCTGTGGTGCTGCTTTTGAAATAAATTCAACTCTGGGCGGAGAAGTGAAGTTGGAAATCTGCTCCCAATGCCACCCAATGTATACCGGAAAGGAAAAACTGGTCGATACAGAAGGCCGCATTGAGCGATTTAGGAAGAAATACAAGAACGTTGGGAAATAAAACCAGGAATAGCTCCGAAATGCCATATGCTGGATAAACTCGCAAAAATTGCGGATCGATTTGAAGAAATTACGGCCCTGTTAAGTCAGCCGGAAACCATCTCTGATTCGAAACGCTTTCAAAATTTGTCGAAGGAACAAGCAAAATTGGCAGCACTGGTGGACGTTTTTCAACACCTGACTGATAAACAGCAGGAATTGGAAGGAAATATCCAGCTGTCAAAGGATCCGGAAGAGGATCCTGAAATGCGGGATTTGGCTAAAGAGGAAGTTCTGCGTCTCAAAAAGGAGATCTCGCAGTTTCAGGAAGAGGCAAAATTTCTCTTAATGCCAAAGGATCCGGACGACGAGAAGAATACCATCCTTGAAATCAGAGCGGGGACCGGTGGTGACGAAGCGGCTCTTTTTGTAGCAGATCTCTATCGGATGTATCTCAAATTCGCCGAGCAGAACAAGTGGCGGGTGGATATCATGAACTCGAGTCCTACCGGAATAGGTGGATTTAAAGAGATTGTGATCTCCATCGAAGGGAAAAATGTATACAGTCGCTTGAAATATGAGGCCGGGACCCATCGTGTACAACGGGTTCCAAAAACTGAAACTCAGGGGCGTGTACATACATCTGCGGTGACAGTGGCAGTTCTGCCGGAAGCTGAAGATGTGGATATTGAGATCAATGCGATCGATTTACGTATCGATACATATCGTTCTCAAGGTGCTGGTGGTCAGCATGTCAATACGACCGACTCTGCCATCAGGATTACCCACAACCCTACCGGGATAGTTGTTACCTGTCAGGAGGAGCGCTCTCAGCTTAAGAATAAAAACAAGGCAATGAAGCACCTTAAAGCAAAACTGTACGAGATGCAGTTGGAGGCAGCCGTGACCGAGGCCGCCGAAATGCGCAAGAGTATGGTAGGCAGCGGTGATCGAAGTGAGCGCATCCGAACGTATAATTATCCCCAGGGACGCATTACTGACCATCGTATCGGCTTGACGCTTTATAAACTCGAAGAGATGATGAGTAACGGTGATCTGGATGAAATTGTAAATGCTTTGACTACGAATCATCAAGCGGAATTGCTGGAGCAACAAGATAAGATGTAATTGGTTGTCGGTCGCCAACCCTACTTGCTTACCCCCTTAGTAACGTTCACGCCAAGCAACAATCCAGAGATCAATTTTCCAGGTAGTCTTTCATCAATGAACGTAGCATTGCGATGGCTTTGGTCCGCAATTGTGAAACACGGGATTCTGTAATATCAAGGATGGCACCGACCTCTTTCAGATTTAAATCCTCATTATAATAGAGGGAAAGAACCAGCTTTTCCTTTTCCGGAAGCGCTTTTATCGCTTTGACAACCGTTTCCTGTGCCTCTTGGCTTAACAACTTCTCAGAGATATTCTCCTCCTCAGGATCAGACAGGGTTTCAAATATATCCAGTTTTTCGTCGGAACCGGAAAATGTACCCATGCTGTCTAAGGACAGAAGTGGAATTGGTTTTGATTTGTCCAGAAAATCTGGCAGCTCCTTCGGTTTTAAACCCAGTTTTTTGGCCAACTGTTTATCAGTTGGGTAGTCGATGTTTTCGGATCTCAATTCGGTATAAGCGTTTTCCAGTTTCGAGCTTTTGTCTCTGACGGATCTGGGTATCCAGTCCTTTGCTCTTAGATCATCCAGCATCGCCCCGCGAACGCGAATCTCTGCATATGTCTTGAATTTTGCGCCCCGGGTTTCATCATATTTCTCCATCGCTTCAAGCAACCCGATCATTCCAGCCTGGATCAGGTCATCCAATTGAAAATTGGATGGCAATCTGGCAGCAAGGCGATTGGCAATATGCTTTACCATAGGTGCATATTCAATGACCATCGCTTCTTTATCGACAGGCTTTTTTATGGAGTAGGGGTTCTGCATGAAAACCGATGAAAAAAAACTACAAATTTAAAAAAGGTGACGTATATTTGGTACGCACTCGTAATTGATGGTGAACAGCCAATGAAAAAGCAAATCGCATGCCGTTTTATATTTACATGTAGCTAAATCGGACTATTCGCGCATTTTTTAACAAAGATTTGAAAATAGAGACGGGTTGTGTTTTTTTTTGGGGGGGGGACAGCTGAGGTGTGCCTGTCGATTACTTTCTTTTCCAGGAGCCGAGCCGTTTCCAGAAAGAGGTATCCTGCTCTCCAAAAGCGGAATCCGCAGATTGGCCATCGACTTGTCGAGATAGTTTTCCGAATGCTTTTGCCGCTGGGGAATTGGGGAATGATAAGGAAATCGGTTCTTGATGTTTGACGGCCCTGATAAAATTCGGGTCCCTGGGGATATGGCCAAGGAGTTCAAGATCAACTGTCAAAAACTGGTTTAGAACCCGTACCAGCCGATTGTATACGTCTCTGGCCTCTGCGGCTTCTGACTGATTGACGATGAGATTGAAATGGTGCACCTGATATTTAGAAGACATAATCTTCATGAGGGCATAGGCATCCGTAATAGCAGTGGGTTCCGGATTTGTAACCACACATATTTCATCGGCAGCGGCATTGAAACGCAAAACATTAGATGAAATACCAGCACCTGTGTCTATCAGGATATAGTCATATCGTGTTTTCAAGTTGGCGAGTTCACGCAGCATTGACATCTGCTGCTTTCCAGAGAGAGTCTGCATTTCGCTGATTCCGGAAGACGCAGGGAGGATATGAATTCCGACCGGACCCTCAATGATAATATCGTTAATGTGTTTTCTTCCTGTCAAGACATCTTCGATAGTAAACTGCGGAGCGATGTTCAGCAGAATATCGATATTGGCCAGACCCAGATCCGCATCAATCAAAAACACTTTCTTCCCCAGCTTTGCCAAATGGATGGCCAGATTGATGACAATATTGGTTTTGCCGACTCCACCCTTGCCGCTGGTAAGGCTCAAGGAACGAAAGCGTTTGTTTTCAGACTGGAGAGGTTGGGTGTTGTTTTGAGAAAAACGTTTCCTCAGAATGGATGCTTGATCACTCATTATTGTATTACAGGTTTGATACAGGTTAAAAGACTGACAGTGACTCGGATTTTCTATGCATCCATTGCTGAAATGTTCAAAAGCAGATCAATGAGTCGATCTCTGGAAGCATTTTCTATATCGTCTGGCACATTCTGTCCAGTTGTCAGATAAGTCAAAGGAAGTTTAAACCGGATTGAATGATTAAATATTGAACCATAACTGGTTGATTCGTCCAGTTTGGTGAAGACAATCCCGCTTAGAGGGATCGTACTGAACCGTTTGGTAATTTCCACCTGATCATTGTCTTTAGTAGTGGCGCTCAGTACCAATAGATTGTCAAACGATTTTTGGTCTATGAGAATATCTCTGAGTTCCGCCATCTGGGACTCGTCCCGCTGAGATCTCCCCGCTGTATCGATTAATATCAAATCCTTTTTCTTGAACTCTGTCAGTGCATGGTCGAGTTGAACTCGATCATTGACGACCCGAATTGGGACGTTAATAATTCGTGCGTATTCTTGCAACTGTTGCACTGCCGCTATTCTGAAAGTATCCAGAGTGATCAGGCCAATTTTTAGATCGGGGTGCTCGATCTTCTCCATCCCCGCTATCTTTGCCAGAGTTGTCGTTTTACCAACACCGGTGGGTCCGAGAAAAGTCAAGACTTTGGGCTTTTTGTCCGCACCTTTGTTTTTGGCTGTCGGTGACGGGTTTGTTTTAATAACCTGCATAAACATGCGGGCTACATAGATTTTGACATAGGAGAAATTATCGATCTCCTGCTTGGGAATCTTCTTTTTAACCTCTTCGATCAATCGTCGCGC
>Ga0075122_10000651_pt1 | contig 26601 bp, 21 predicted proteins | sample AntAceMetag02UKB_FD_69790 | JGI IMG/M metagenome (GOLD analysis project Ga0075122, IMG submission 69790) | Saline lake microbial communities from Ace Lake, Antarctica - Antarctic Ace Lake Metagenome 02UKB | ecosystem: Environmental > Aquatic > Non-marine Saline and Alkaline > Saline | place...
TTATGACTTTGTTTAATAATTAGTTTTTTCCTGGCACCCTATACCGTCCGAATGAATTCCAAAAAATATCGAACATAATTTATTTGTGCAGATTTGCAGCGATTTTGTTTTTTTCGTGAAAATCGTTACGAATCTAACCGCCTCTGGCCCGAATTAAGCCTCTGTTTTACAGTTCTAGTGGAAAACACTCCACCTACTACTGTTGCCTACGATGTCCCTACGTTAATAGCCGGTTTTGGGGCACACTCCCCCATATAATTCATATACCGCTTCATATTGCAACTGAGTGCTGAAAATACCAGTTGCAGGCGGGTTCTTTTTTCGGTTTTATGCCTTGATCTTCTGGCACCATGGGTATTTGCAACCTCATTCACCAAACTCTCTGCTCCTGCACGAATGGCGCACTCTTTTCGGTAACTGGGATCGGACATATACCGTTGATGCCGAACAGCCCCTTCATACTGTTTATCATCGAAGGTTAAAGTGGCGACTCTTTTACCTATTTTGACAGGGCAGCGAGATTGTATCTCACAGGTAGCACAAATAGTTCTGTCAAAATGGCAAAGATACTTATAGGTTTGCGAACTGATGTGTTGATCAGTCGGACTGTTTCCTTTAGGGCAAGCCAGGACTTCGGGTTGATCTGTCCCGGTATGAACATCAATCTTAAAATCGGCGATGTCCAGAGGTCTATCCTCTTTTTTGAAATTCTCGATACTTTGGGATCGCCCAGAACTTGGTCCTGCCAGGTCGATACCTTCTCCGTCCGACTCCAAGATGCTTTGTCCATTTACAAAACCGGCATCGCCATACAATTTTTTAGGTTTTAGATCGTTTTCTACTAATCGGCGTTCAATTTGGGATATCTCTTTGCTGTCACTGTGTGTTGCTGGCTCCAAGCTGACATCAGTAATCATTTGGACAGAGTTCTCTGGATCACAGGTTTCGGTAACAAACGACTTGTGGCCAACCACTTTTTGATCTCGTTTGCGGGTGTAAACCGCGTCGGTATTATGGGGGGTCGAAATAATTTTCTCTCCCAGTGGTTTCTCTCTAATCTCAATCTTTGGAGTGGGTGTATTCGTTCCATGTTCCGTTGAGTCGCCTGAAAAGCCCAATCCACCTGTTTTATCCGAGTCGTCAGAAGAGTTAGGATCAGTAACGGAGGCTTTCTTGGCGATGATCACATCATCTGTTATTTCACATTGTTGCTCAAAGACAGTGACCAGTGTCTGGAAGGTTCCATACGTCTTGATTGAATCATGATTTTCAAAAGCACTTTTCAACCGGTACAGATCCTGTGCCATCGACTGAATTCTGTATTGAGTCTGCTGTTTGTCTTTTTCGGTTAAATCAAATGCCTCTTTCAGATAATCACGGGAAAGATTTTGTTTGATCTCTTCATAGAGAACCGACTGGTGTTTCCTGAGAACTTGTAGAAAAGAGCGTATCGTTTCTTTAAAAAGTCCGTACCTCGATAGGATCGCCAACCATCCGTGTGTAAAGAATGAATCCGTTCGTTGTTTTTCCACAGAGACACTGCACTCTTCAATAAAGACCCTGGTCAGATCATAAAACAACTGTTGGGTAGAATCATCATCTGAAAGCTTCTTATAAAAATCGAAAAGCGTTGTATGATCGATCGCTTTTTCACCCATGCCAGAGCACGTGGCATGAAGCCAATCGATTCTTCTTGGAAACATGAATTCTGCTGCCCGCCATGTCAGAGTTTCCATTGACATAAAAAGCAAGATCGACAACTTCAGTTTAATGGACAGGATGGGTGCTCCGCCCTCTTCAACGTAGAGATGTTTAAACTTGTCTTCATCCAGAAGAGGCCAGATTTTTTCTCTGTAAATATAGCACCAATCATCCTTGGGTAAAAAACCGGGACAGATAATCTCGGGTTCGAAAAAAGATGATTGGGGACTTGTTGGCTTATACATGGTTTTTTGGTTAGTTATAATTTGTTTTTAATTACAATCATATAACTAACACACGACAAGCGCAAAGTAAAGCAAAATATTCATAAATACTAATATATTTCATATTGTTACGCTATTATTTTGAAGTCGTTTCAGACTAAATAAACAGACTCATATATGCAGGAACGATTTATTTCGAGTTTCACTGGAACCAAAGGGAAGCTGGAATACAGTTGGGGGTTTTGTGACGGCAGCACCTGTATGCCGGATTTGCTGATGGCTATTCGTGTGCCTAATACTCCGGATGATTATCTTTATATTAAGCCAGAATCGATGACCGTTACCTCTGACAATACACATTTTCAAAAGTTTGTTGTGACAGATGCCAGTGGCACCGCTGGGTCAGATGACTCAGCCGGGATACAGTTGCTGTCTGGGGAAGAAAATATCTATGATCAGACCGTTTCATTCGGCGCATCCTATTCGACGTCATGGGAAACTGTTTTGGGAAACTGTACGGATCCTTTATTTTTTAGATTTGAAGATGAAGGATCCGTTGCCGCATATATTGGTAGTCAGTATGCTGTTTTTGTTCAATTCATTTCTGCTGTAGACTCTGCGCCAGACGTTGTCACAGCTCAGGTAACCTGGTTTGAACTTATCAGTGGCAATTGGGATTGGCAGGACAGTCAGACGATTAATGTCGTCCAAGGGTTACCGGCAAATCCGTTTGGAATCACCGGGCTGGTATTAGAAACGGACAATGATGTCGGCTGTGCAACGCCGTCATCGGCACTCACAGTGAGAGTCCCAGGTGGCTGGTAAATTCAAACAGTGGGTAACTTGCCCATCATCTTATCGGAGAAGTAGGGGACTCCGAAAATCGGTGTTGGTAATGGGATAAACAGCAAAGAACGCTGGTTCCATCACAGTGATTAGTCTTTACTGAAACAATTGGTTTTTATGTGGACTGCTGCTTTTCACTCAGAACTCTTTCCATCTGCAGCTTCACTTTTTCCAGGACAACAGCCACTTGCAACTGGCGGATACATTCCAACTCACATTTTGGAAAGTGACACTGCTCCTTGCAGCCAGGGTCAAATTCAACAGCCAGGTGCCGGTCCTGGTTTGGCGGGGTCCAGTTCCGCAGTAGGGGTCTTCCGAAGATGGCTATGGTCGGGACGCCGACCGAGATGGCAAAGTGCATGGGACCATTGTCATTGCCAAGATGGAGATCCACTCTTTTCAGCAGGGCGACCGTTTCACTGAGACTGGGAATGTCATAATCCGGGAGTGACGGTTGTTGCATATGCTCCCTTACCGCCTGGATAAAATGATACTCTCCTGGACCCCATAGAAAAAGAATCTGCGCATCATATTCCTCAACCAGAAAATCACACACTTCAGCGAAACGTTCTGGAGGCCAGACCTTGTAGTCACGCCTTGAAACTGGCGAGACGGAAACCAGCAATTTTTCCCGATCCTGATTGATCTGTTTCAGGAGCTCATCTACAGCTGTTTCATTCTCCCGGCTGGTAAAATAGTCCAGCTGGGATTTGGGTCGTTTTATCCTAAGAGGCGTCAGCAGATGCGCTTGTTTCAGAGCCGAGTATGATTCTTCTGTCGACGGTTCTAGAGCGTGGGAATAGAAAAGGGATCGACCCGGTTTCTTAAATCCGATACGGACCGGTGCACCGGAAAGCCATGCCAGCAGAGCAGTCTTTGGCAACCCATAAAAATCAATCACGGTGCTATACCGCTCTTTTCGGATGCTTCGGATAACTGAGAGAATATCCTTGAAACTCTCCACACTGGGATAGAGTAGCGTTTTGGATATATGGGGATTGCACTCGAATATCTGATCCGATGGTGTTTGGGTCAGAATATGGATTTCTGATTCAGGATAGGCTTCAGCGAGGGATCTGATGGCCGGGGTGACCATCAGCACGTCACCGATTTGTTTGAGCTGAATACAAAGAATTTTTTCTTTCATGGAGAGATTTTTACGGCATCTTACTGAAAGTATCCGTTGTTGATAGATCAGACAGGCGTGTCAGATTCCGGGTACGAGATTTCGACACCTTGGTAGAATTGGAATATCTCTTTGGCAAATTCAGCTGTTTCCCGGCAGGACATGAAATCGAGGACGCCCCCCACAGCGCCGCCTAAAATAGGGATCGCTTTACTGACTCTGGAAAATCCTTTTGTGGTGGCAGCCTGCATCAATCGCCCTGCGACTGCCTGATTAATCAATTGGATGCTTTGCTTGGGGACCTGAGAGAGGGCATTTTTTCGCAATAATTTTGTGATTTCCTGTACGTCTTTATTCAGGAGCTTTTTCCCTCTTTTTCCCAGCAGGCAAAGGGCAATCGTCATTCTGACCGGTGGATCGTCTATGTCAAATCCTCCGATATAAGCCATCGCTGCGACCATACGGGTTTGCAGAACCCAGTTGATTCCGAGCGAGGCCGGAATAGCCACTGGTAATGAAATAATGCCGCCCAGGCTGGTTAGGAAACCTGAAGTAAAATTCTTCCTCTCCTCCCATTTGGCAAGGGCATCAATCCGTTCAATTTTTGTTGTATAAGCTGGATTTTGCAGATACTGGTCCCCTAGATCTCTGGCACTGGATAAACCACCACCACCATTTATCCCGAGATGAATGATTCTCTTTAAAAAAGTGCTAGCCTTATCTGAAGATTCTTTGTTTTCTGTTGAGTCGTTCTCTTCCATCTAAGCCCTGTTTTATGCAATATCGATTGATTCTATTTTGCTGAGCATTGAGAATCCTTTCAATTCTGGTGTAGATGCACCAGATTACAGGATCTATATCATAAGGGAAAGTGCAATTCGATCTTACAGATAGAATTGACTTTTTGGGTTCCTCCAATTAGAAAGAGGGGTACAGTGGCAAATAACAGGGACAACTTCAATGTCAGATATCGAAGAAGAAACATGCGTTTGCCCTCAAAACTACCGCTTATCAAGTACTGTTTTCGGCCAATTCGAGAATGAAGCCGATGAATGATATATTGATAGGACCATTTTATGCGGGTAATTTATTGATATTAAAGCTATGAAACTTGAGAAAAAGAAAAAACCATATTTTGGAACCCATAGTTATTCACAACGTAAATTGATCAAGGAACTCAGTGAGCATCCAAATATTCTGGATGCACTTGAGAAGTACCCACCTGAAAAATCAAAAATCAGCTTGACCCGAAATTCGGTTCAGGAATATCTGAAAGAAATCGTGGCCACGCCCTCCAAAACGGTTATTGATGGGTTACGACGCAGTCTCAGATTACTATGGTACCGAATTTTTAATGGGTTGGAAATTCAGGGGCTTTCCAGTTTGAAAGAACAAATTGAGGGGAAGCAGGTCATTTATCTCCCGTGCCACCGCAGTCATCTGGACTATCTGGTGCTCTCTTATGTGCTGGATCAGGAATATATGGAGGTTCCTCATATTCTGGCTGGCAGTAACCTGAATCTCGCAGGTGTTGGTCGCATGCTGAAAAGTGCTGGTGCTGTTTTTATGAGACGTTCATTTAAAAATAACCCGCTTTATGCAACGGCTTTTATCACCTATTTATACTATCTGCTGGATCATAAGTTTCCTATTGAAGTTTTTATTGAAGGGGGACGTTCTCGAACCGGGAAAAATCTGCCACCCCGAATCGGCATCCTTTCTATTCTGATTGAGTACCTGATGCTTCATAGTGATAAGGATCTCCATTTGGTACCGATTTCTTTCACATATGAGCGAATACCAGAAGAGACCGCATACCTGAAAGAACTGGATGGGGCAGCAAAACAACAGGAAAACCTGTTTGAGCTCTTAAATGCATACAAGGTCTTGAAGAAGAATTTTGGCAAGGTTTTCGTGTCTTTTGCACCACCCATGTCCCTTCGTGGCATGATGCAAGGATATTTTGAGACCAGCAAACTTGAAAGGATGCCCGAACCAGATACAAAGAGTTTTGATGAGATGGCTTACAGTTTCGGGATGGATGTCATGGATCAGATTAATATTCATACCAGAATATCCGCACTACCTGTTGTTGCGACCGCCCTGCTGTCAGAAAAACATCAGGGATTCCACCGGAATGATCTGCTGAACAAAAGCCAGTTCCTGGTCGATGTCTATCAAGCGGTTCATCCGCGAGCACAGGATACGCTGGTGGAAAGCGAGGGGGGCTTGAACGGAATTATTGAATTTCTGATTCAGGGGGGAACTGTTCAACGTATCAGAGATCCGGACGAGGACATTTTCTATTTTAAATCCAAAGAGAAAATCAGGCTGAATTTATATAAAAATATTTTTGTTCACCACTATGTAATCCCTTCCATCATCGCTTTGAAACTGAAACAGGGAGTTAAGACAAGGGAGAAGCTTCTGGAAGACATCCTCTTTTTTGATGATCTGTATCGCTATGAGTTCATGTTTCCCCGCTCATATGATTTTACAGAAGCCATTAACACCATGATCATATTCTCCCTGGACAATGGGTTGATTACAGAAACCGATGGTGAATTCCGGCTAAATCCTGCGAAAACGAAAGAACTCAATCTGCTGGCAAATATATTACAACCGTTTCTTGAAACATTTTATGTAGCAATAAAAGTGCTGACATCAAAGAAAGTGTCTTTCCCTCAGGATGCAAACAAATTGGTCGCTCTTTTTCGCGAGAATCACCAAAAATACCTGCTTTTGGGCAAAGTGAACTCTTTGGAAGGAAATTTGACGGTTTCATACAAGAATATTATCCGCTTCTTTACCGAAGAAAAAATCATTCAATCATCCAAGGGAAGATCAAGAAATAAGATGATCCGTAAAGATGAAGAGTTTGACAAAATTCATGATCTGTATGACAAGCTCTTTCCTAAAGAGATATTTTGATATATCCAGTATAGAGCTGAGATGGCATTGGCAGCTAAAAATGCCTGAATCACATGACTGCCGATATATTCAGCTCCACCGACGACGAGTATAGAATCTGACATGATACTCCTACTATTTTTGCCAGGTTTTTGGAAGAAAGAGAATTAAGATCGTCAGGATTTCCAGTCTTCCCATGACCATGTCTAACGATAGTATCCATTTTGTAAAAATCCCCAAATGGGCGTAATTTTCAGTTGGACCCACAGTACCAAATCCGGGGCCGATGTTGCTTAGGCTTGCGACGACACTCCCGATTGCTGTGACCATGTCATCGATCTCAAGGGAGACCAGTAGAATAGATATAACCATCACAGCGGCATAAATGAAGATGAAGCCCAGGACATTTGCCAGTACATTCCGGTCCAAAACAGAATTCCGCATTTTGACTGTACGAATCAAATTAGGGTGCAGCAGCTTTAAAGCCTCGGTATACATATATTTAAAGACCAACATCAAACGCACCGATTTTATTCCACCGGCAGTACTTCCTGCACAGCCCCCCATAACCATGATGAACAAGAGGATGAATTGGCCATAAATGGGCCATAGCTCATAATCAGCCGTACCGTATCCGGTTGTTGTCAAGATGGATGAGACCGAGAAACAGACATCCCGAATGACTTTAATGGGATCACCACCCTGCTGAATGAATATGTTTGCCGACATGGTTACAATACAAAACAGAATGATCAGAAAATAGAAATTGAGCTCGGGATCGCTGGTATAGGTCTTGATCTTTAAGCCTTTGAATAAAAAACGATAATGTAACGCAAAATTTATTCCGGCGATAATCATGAAGATGATCAGAACCCACTCGATAAAAGGGGAGTTAAATCCCGCGACGCTGTTGTTTTTTGTGCTGAAGCCACCTGTTGACATGGCTGTAAAGGAGTGGCAGATAGCGTCGAAAAATGTCATTCCGCCCAGCCAAAGGAGTAATGTCAACACAACGGTAAATATCAAATAAACCATCCAAAGCACCTTTGCAGTATCCTGGATGCGGGGGGTCAATTTCTCGGCGGTAGGTCCAGGGACTTCAGCCTGAAAGATTCCCATGCCGCCAATATTTAGATAAGGGATAATGGCAAGAGCAAAAACGATGATTCCCATGCCACCCAACCATTGGGTCAGGCTACGCCAAAACAGTGTTGCGGGGTTTAAGGCTTCGATATTAGTGAGAATGGATGCGCCTGTGGTCGTAAATCCGCTGATAGACTCAAAATATGCGTCTGTAAAACCTGGAATTGCGTTCGAGAAGAAATACGGCAGGCAACCAATAAAACCGGCAACCAGCCAGCCGAAAGTGACTAAAGCGTAGCTGTCACGGTACTTCAAACTGTGTTTCGACTTAGGGATCATGGCGAGCAACCCACCTGTAACAGTCGCAATGATAAGGGCGTACAAAAACCCATGGAAATCGTCAGTCCCCAGAATAAAGGCGTAAACAGTCGGAATTAAAAGAAAAATAGCCAAAACACTCGTAATTAGGCCCAACATTTTAAATATCAATGCGTATTGCATAAACCCTTATTAGATGGTGCTTTTTGATGCTTGTTGCTTGAAAAACCCCATTGCCTTTTTTCGGTCGAGGCGGTGAAGAATTATGAGGATAGTGTCGTCTGGAGATAAAACAGAATTTCCGTCAGGAACCAGAAACCGGCTTTTCCGATGAATCACAGCAATACGGACATTCTCAGGTAGGCTCAGTTCTTTAAGAGGTTGATCGAGACAAGGAGCAGTAGCATCCACATGAACTTCCAAAATCTCAATCTGGCTGTTGATCAAAGAGAAATAGGAAAAGATGTTGGTATCCTGCATAAATCTGACGAGATGGCGAGCGGTCAGCACCCGTGGGCTGATGCCCAGTGTAATAGGTGTGTTCTGATCAATAATGGGGATTAATTCCGGTTGTTTAACTAGGCAGATCGTCCGTTCGACACCTTGTTGGCTGGCCAGAAGACAGGATGTCAGATTTACCTGTTCATTTTCCGTAACAGAAATAAAATAGTCCGCAGTTTCTATTCCTTCTGCGTTTAATTGTTTGAGATCCGTGCCATCGAAATTCAAAACCAGTGTTTTTTGCAGCTTTTCACAGATGTGATAACTACGCGCCAGATCCTTTTCAATCACCTTGACATTTTGGTTGGCCCGTTCCAGGCGCCGGGCAACTCTCAAGCCCATATGACCGCCACCATTGATAAATACCTGCCGGGATTTTGACTGAAGATGATCATATCCCAGTATCTTGCGTAATAACCGATAGTATTTGGAGCGGTAGAAAAAATATACGATATCATCCTGCTGAATAGTATCACGCTTGTCGGGAATAATTGACATATCCTTGCGCTGAATGATTCCGATATGAAATTTATCCTTTAAGAAGTCTTTATCAAGCTGTTGGATTGATTGATTGAGGATTTTAGCATAACGGGTCATCTTATATCCAGTCAGAGTAATCTCTCCGTCTGCAAATTCACTGCTGTCGACGATATTGGGTGTCAAAACCAGTTTGAAAAGCTCCTCTGCGACAAGAGAGACGGGATTAATAACCCAGTCAATCCCCAGGGATTTTAGTGAAAACTGTTTTTTCTTGCTGTTCAGATTAATTTGCCGGATGCGGCAGATGGTTTTTTTTGCCCCTTTTTCAGATGCCATCTTGCAGGCGATCATATTGGTTTCATCTGAATTGGTGATGGCCATGAAGAGGTCGGCTTGTTCCAGATGCGTTTTATGCAGGAATTTACTGTTGATGATACTCTCATTATCGGTCTGGATATCAAAATCTGATTTTAGTCTCTCCAGAACTTCTGGGTTGGTATCAATTACAAAAATGTCATGATCCTCTTTACACAACTTTTCAATGAGATGGTATCCAACCTCACCCGCGCCAGCAATTACAATCTTCAATAGATCTCCGTCTGTTAATTTTTTACGTATGCTTCGATCTTAAATCTGCCGTGAGAAAGTCTTCAAAGTAAAGTCCCTGTCATCTAAGGCGTAACGGCTTACAAATGTGCGGCGCCCGTGTGACTTGCTGCGGGTTTGAACAAGTGAATCAGGTATTCATGATTGCCACTCTTTTTACCCTGGATTGGAGATGGTTTGATTTGTCGGACCTCATATCCCAACGATTCGGCGTGCTTCTTAATGGAATCAATAACTCGCGATCTGATCCGGGGATCTTTGACAATCCCTCCTTTGCGGATATTCTCTTTGCCGGCTTCAAATTGAGGCTTGATCAATGCGACCAGATTTCCACCCGATTTTAAAAAAGTCAGACAGTTTTGAAGGATCTTGGTCAAAGAGATAAAACTGACATCAATTGTAATAAAATCGACAAAAGATCCAATATCAGCCAGAGTCAGGTACCTGAAATTTGTTTTTTCCATGTTTTTGACCCGCTCATCTGTCACCAGTTTCCAGTCCAGTTGCCCATATCCGACATCTATTGCGAAAATATAACTGGCACCGTGCTGTAACAGACAATCTGTAAATCCCCCGGTGGAAGACCCGATATCCATAGCGATCTGGTATTGCACATCGATACTGAAATCAACCAGCGCTTTTTCAAGCTTCAGACCACCGCGGCTCACATATGGATGATCTAGCCCTTTTAAGCGGATGTTCACATCATTGACCAACAGGCAACCCGGTTTTTCAATTTTCTGATCATCAACCAGCACTTTCCCCGCAATGATGTATGCCTGAGCTTTTTCCCGGCTTGGCGCCAGCCCACGTGCAACCAATATCTTGTCGAGTCTTGACTTCTGTTTCATTCTATCTTGACTTCCTTTTGATTTTTAAACCCTTGCAGAATGATGAAATAATCACCAAACTCTTAGAAGACGTCAAATGAATCATTTTGACTCCAAATCGCCTTGTCTCATGGAAAATCTTTAAATATTAGCCTATGATAAAACCATTGGATTTGATTGAGCAAGCCGGCTGATTCTGCCAGAAGAAGAATTCTGGCTGTAAGATATCGATTTCCGGAAGGGTCATGAGTTTATCAGTTGTAGTCAGATCACCAATTTTTAACCATTTTGAAACCAATCATTTGACTTTTGTGCATTTAAAATGAGTATTCTTCAAGAACGATTTTCGGCACTTCCCCATAAGGTTCGGGATACGATCTGGAAATTTACAGAAATCTATAAAAGAGAGGGCTATGAGTGTTTTCTGGTTGGGGGTAGTTGCCGGGATCTGCTTCTCGGTGAAATGCCCTATGATTTTGATTATGCAACCAACTGCCCGCTCTCAATTTCTAAAAAGCTGTTTAACAAAGTCATTTCCATTGGTGCTTCTCATGGAACGCTGATTATCTCCTTCCATGGATTTCATTTTGAAATTACTCGTTTTCGAAAGGATGTTAGCACAGATGGTCGTAAAGCGGTGATTGCATATTCAGACTCCATTGAAGAGGATCAGCAAAGGCGGGATTTGCGTCTGAATGCTCTGGCCTATGACGTTGTTGAGGACCAACTCGTGGATAGCCAGAATGCCCTTGACGATTTCAAGGAGAAAAAGATCCGTTTCGTCGGAATTGCTGAAGATCGGATCAAAGAGGATCATTTAAGGGCACTGCGATATGGGCGATTGATATCTAAATTGCTACCGCTGGGGTTCTCCTATGATCCAGCTGAAATGCAGGCAGTCCTGCAGATTTTTGACAGCAGTTTCTTATCGATTGAACGTGTTTATGATGAGCTTGGTAAAATACTCGCCCCAGGTGTAAAAGACAGCCGATTTTTAAATGATTATCTGCCGAAATTGCAAATTTTTAAACAATTTTTTCAGAATACTGAAACGGCCAGAATGGTAATGGAAATGATTGTCCAAACAGGGAGTCTGTTACCCCTTGCCTTCCAGTACTATCAAACCCATACCATTGCAGAAACCAGTTCTGTCTTGAAATTAAGCAGGGAAAACAAGCGTTTAATTCTTCTGCTCAAAGAATTTTCCGAGCAAGATTTGTCCAACGATTCTGTGTTGAAAAATCTGCTCAGCAAAGCAGAATATATGGATACCAATGCCTTATTAATTGCTATTAATGACTTAATTGGTGTGGATGTGACTCGGCATGCCTTGGATATCATGAAAAAAAAGCAACCGTATCGATTAAAAGATCTGGCCCTGCAGGGAGATGAATTGCGTGCTTTAGGTATCGAAGGCAGGGAGATCGGGGAGACGATGAGTTACTTGCTGAAGACAGTTTGGGACCAACCTCATGTCAATTCAAAAGTGCAACTGCTTCGGTTGGCAACAGATTTAATCAAAGAGAAGCGGAATTCAAGTCTTGATGCAAGCGACTAATTGTTATTATAGATGGTCTGTTTCGTCGACCAAAGACTCAAGGTAGTTTAAATCCTGCAAGATAATGTGATGTTTATTCATCTGAATGACATCTGTCTTTTCAAGGCGTCCCAAAACTCTGACAACAGTCTCAGTCGTTGTGCCAGCCATAGCCGCAATCTCCTTCCGAGTCAGAGGCATTTCCAACTGATAAAGATCATCTTCTCTATAACCAATTTTTCTGGTAAGGTTTAACAGGATTTTTGCTACGCGGGATTCAATTCTGGTCAGGGCCATCTCTGGAACTTTACGCATCAGTTGCTGGCTGTTTTGGCTACTGAATTTTAAGAATTTTCGGTAAATCTCCGGATGCTTCTCCAGGAATTTGAAAAATGGCTCGGTGGGGATTTCTACCAGTGTCACTTCACCCTCAGTCACGGCTCTGACTGCGTATGTCTGCTCACTGAAGATGGCAAAAATACCAAAGAATTCACCTTCGGTGGCAATGCGCAGAATCATCTCCTGACCTGGTTTCAAGCTCCTGATGACTTTTACCAGCCCCTTGTTTACAAAAGTGAATTTGGTGGCGACATCACCCTGTTCGAATATAACCTCATTTTTTTTAAGGGTCCGAATAGTTGTCAATTTTGACAGTTCCAATAGTAATTCGTGGCTCAGATCCTTAAACAGCTCTAGTGTCTTTAATGTGGCAACTCTGATCTCATGATCAAATTTTTTGTTGGCCGGTGAAATTTTCATAAGGAAACACGTTTTGAGGTTTTTCTATTTCTACTTGAAATCTAAAAAAAAACAGGCGCCTTTGTCAGGAAATATCCCACTTAAGAATGAAACCCGAAGCGTTATGACATTGTTTCAGATGCTCTGCAGCTCTCAAAAACATTGATGTCTGTATTTTTTAAAAGTTATATGATCTCAAACAATAAATCAATAAATTATAACAAAAACTAACAGAATCTATAGGCCAAGAAAAAAAACACCATTAATAACAGATATATGAAAAATTTAAAATTGTTATGGCGTGTCCCCACATGGAGTGCGGAATTGCATAGATTGCCTGAGAGCAAAAACAGGAGCCAATAATCCGGACTCAGCGATAAATTTGGTTGAAATACGAGTGATCTGGAATAAAAACAAAAATAAAAACAGCTTTCTATCGAATCTAAAGGTATGTTTAATAAATTAAATGATTATCAACTATCATTTACAGTGCAAATTGAAGAAGAATTTCCGATTTTCTGGAAATTTACAAAATAATGAACGTTCGCTTTGAGAAACAGAAAATGAAACTCCGGTATTTTCCCGGTTATTGATGAATACTTGGATTTTGAATGTTTAAATCTGGACCGTTTGGTTGAAAACGGGGGAGGTTCATGGTGAGAGTTAATATATGGTCAGATATAACAGTGAAAAAAGGGTCAAAATCATTACCGGTATTATTCCAGAGAAGCACTGAAGCTTATTGAGAATTATGAATAAAAGCGGAGCATTAACAAGGTGACTGAAAAACATTCGCAACCTCGGATAAATTGGTTTCCCGGGCATATGGCCAAAGCCTTGAAAGATGTCAGGCAAAAAATAGGTAAAGTCGATCTGGTCTTGGAAGTCAGAGATGCCAGAATACCCCTGGCATCGGGAAATCTCTCCCTGGAGAAAGCCTTGAACCAGAAGCCGCGATTGATTGTTCTTAACAAGGCAAATCTGGCAGATAAAGCGAATATTCGACTTTGGCAGAACTGGTTTGCCGAACAGGGTCATCGATTTCTTTTTATTGATGCCTTTGATGAGAGGTCACTGAAAAAACTGTCAAAAATGTCCCGGTCTGTCATGCAGAAAAAGTGGCAGAAATTTATCAAAAAGGGAATTCAACCCCCTCCTTTGCGGATGATGTTGCTGGGAATTCCAAATACCGGGAAATCTACGATCATCAACAGGCTGACTAGAAGGAAGGCTGCAGGAACAGGCGATCGTCCGGGCGTAACGCGCTCTCAAGAATGGATTGTTCTGGGTAAAGATTTAGAATTGCTTGATACACCAGGTATCATGCCACCTAGAATAGACTCCGAGGAGCAAGGTTTGTGGCTTTGCGCTATCCATGCGATCAAAGATGAGATTGTTGGTAAAGAAAAGGTCGCCATTTTTGTTGTTAAGCATTTGCAGCAGATTGCGTCCCCTGATTTCTTGAATAAATATGGTCTGAATGGCTCTGATGATGTTGAGAGTGAAGAGATGATTTTACAAATAGGCTCAAAGTTGAACTGCAGAAAAAAAGGGGGGGAGATCGATTTTACAAAAACATGCAGTCAGATACTACATGATTTCAGGTCAGGTCTACTAGGAACTTGTAGTTTCGAACGACCCCCTGGGGCGAAGGTTGTTTCCTAAAAATGTGCAGGAGATTGATGGCCTTTATTTTAAAAGATTCCTTTTTAATGTGCAGTAATCTAGTGGCCTTGTTGGGGATCATAAGATCACAATTTTTTCGAGCTCACTTTATACTCCGATTGATATATTAATTTTGAGAAATGAACACAACAGTTTTGGAAGTGCTGTCTTCAGGCTGTTTCAATTACATAATGACAAAAGAGAAAAATTAGAAAATGGAAAAAGATCAAACAAATCAAAGCAAGCAGGATCGTGGGGAATTTGATTTAAAACCAATTACTGATGATGGCACTTTTCGCTTTTCCTGCCATCCCGGGATCTCATGTTTTAATGAGTGTTGCCATGAGATCGATGTGGTATTGACACCTTATGATGTGTTGCGACTCAAGAAAAAACTGGGTATCCGTTCCGACGAATTTCTGGCTAAATATACCGTACTCCAGTCTTTCGGAACTACCGAGGTCCCTTTATTAAAACTTGCGGTGGCTGATGAGGAAACCCGTCAATGTGTTTTTCTCGGGGAAAAGGGCTGCTCAATTTATGACTCTCGACCCACTGTCTGCCGGAATTATCCCACTGGTGTGGCCTCCCAGGATCCAACAGCCGGTCAAAGTGCGCAACCCTATTTTATCATCGAAGAGGATATGTGTAAGGGGCATTTGGAAGGCCAAAAATGGTCCATTCCTGAGTGGAAAGCCAATCAGGGGGCTGCTGAACTGGATGAACTCAATAAACCCTGGCTCGAAATGATCCCGAGGTTGAAGTCTTTGAGATTAAGAGATGATAAAGATCAAAAAATGAATATCTTTATTATGGTGAGTTTTGACCAGGATACATTTCGCAGTATGGTTTTTGAGAGTTCCTTTTTGGACCGTTTCGAAGTAAGCCAGGCTACTGCTGACCTGCTCAAAAACGATGAAGACGAACTGTTGAAATTCGGTTTTAAATGGTTGGAATTCGTCCTTTTTGGTGAAGGGCCGATCCGGCCTAAAAAGCAGTGATAATGGGCATTAAAGAGGATTAGAGTGGATTAACGGGATTTACATGAGAATCCTTGATTTATGTCACTCAAACCCGCTTGACATGTGCTTTTTCTTTAGTAAAATGTGAAGTGTTTTTTGTGTATCTATTGTTGGATCACAAAAAAAGCAACATAATAATTGAAGGAAGTTTTAATTCACCATATTTTGCAAAACGAGAACTCTTCTAGGAGACATAAATGCCAAGTTTTGTGATTACTGAAAAATGTGATGGTTGTAAAGGCCAGGACAAAACCGCTTGTATGTATATTTGTCCTCATGACCTGATGAAACTGAACACGGATACAATGAAAGCATGGAACCAAGAGCCGGTTCAATGCTGGGAATGCTATAACTGTGTAAAAATTTGCCCACAGCAGGCCATTGAAGTTCGATGCTATGCTGACTTCGCTCCACTCGGGGCTGCTTGTATCCCGATGAGAGGAACGGATACGATTATGTGGACCGTCAAGTTCCGCGATGGTATGATCAAAAGATTCAAGTTCCCGATACGCACAACCGAAGAAGGAACATTGTCAATCACAGACGGTGTTCAGGCAGTTGCTGTTGATGTCAGCAAGATTAAAGAACAGGGGTTTTACACACAGCAGGCCGCAGGCGAAACATTTGTAACCCCGTAACTGCTGTTTTTGAATATTTTGATTTCACCGCTTATTTTACTCATTACACCTTTATAGGAGTGTTAGCGTAATGGAACCCAAAGTTAATAATTTTGAGCATATTGAAAAGCCGGAAATCATCGTCGTTGAGACAGACATTTTGATTATCGGTGGTGGTATGGCTGCTTGCGGTGCTGCTTATGAAGCAGACAAGTGGGCAAGCCCACAGGGACTTAAAGTAACCATGGTAGACAAGGCAGCCGTTGATAGAAGTGGTGCTGTGGCCATGGGACTTTCTGCTATTAATACGTACGTTGGCGAAAACAATGCAGCCGATTTCGTTAAGTATGTACGCCAGGACTTGATGGGAATTACCCGTGAAGACCTTGTTTATGACCTGGCTCGCTGGGTTGATGATTCTGTTCATCTCTTTGAAGACTGGGGACTGCCCGTCTGGAAAAAAGGTGATGATAATGAATCTCTGGACGGACATCAGGCTGCCAAAGCCGGCAAGCCTTCCCTGCGTGAAGGTGGAAAGCCAGTTCGTTCTGGAAAATGGCAGATCATGATCAACGGTGAATCCTACAAAGTGATCGTAGGTGAAGCCGGTAAAGCTGCTCTGGAAGCCAACAGAGTTGCAACTGGTGTTGAGCAGAACCTTTTTGAGCGTGTTTTTATCATTAAAGTCCTGAACGACAAGGACGATCCTACTAAAGTGGCTGGTGCTGTTGGTTTCAGTGTCAGGGATCACGCTCTTTATGTCTTCAAGTGCAAGTCAGCCTTGTTGGGTTGTGGCGGTTGTGTAAACTTCTTCAGAGGTCGAGCCACTGCAGAAGGTCAAGGTCGCGCATGGTTTCCGGTCTGGAATTCAGGTTCCAACTATGCCATGGGTGCTGAGGCTGGTGCTGAACTGGTCTTGATGGAAAACCGTTTCGTCCCTGCCCGTTTTAAGGATGGGTACGGTCCTGTAGGTGCCTGGTTTCTGCTCTTTAAAGCCAAGGCCACCAACGCTCTGGGCGAAGATTACTGTGAAACCAACGCTGATGAAGCCAGAAAATATTATGGCAAGTATGTGGATAACATCGGCACCTGTATGCGGAATCACATGATGATTATCGACATGAAGGCTGGTAAGGGTCCGATCAAGATTCATACAGACGTTGCACTGGCAACGCTGGGTGAGACCATGGACAAGAAAGCCATGAAACATCTGGAATCAGAAGCGTGGGAAGACTTTCTGGATATGTCAATTTCTCAGGCGGGTGTTTGGGCTGCTAACAACATGGCGCCTGAAAAGGTTCCGTCTGAATTGATGCCTTCTGAGCCTTATATGCTCGGTTCACATGCTGGCTGTGCTGGTCTGTGGGTATCTGGTCCTGGCGATTTCGGTCCCGCAGAATACTTCTGGGGCTACAACCGGATGACCACGGTCAAAGGTATGTTCTCAGCTGGTGACGGCGTGGGTGCTTCCGGTCATAAGTTCTCTTCCGGTTCACACGCTGAAGGTCGGGTTGCGGGTAAGATGATGGTTGCATACTGCATGGATAATCCTGAAATGCCTGAGTTTGCTGAAACAGCTGATGAATTGGCTGCTGAAGTATTCTTGCCGATGGAAACATATGCCAAGTTCAGTGGTTACACCACCGATCCTGACATCAACCCGGAATATATCCGTCCGGCAATGGTTCAGCAACGTCTGCAGAAGATCATGGATGAGTACGCTGGTGGAACCAGTACTTATTACATGACTTCCAAGACCATGCTGGAAGAAGGTCTGACATACCTGCAGATGCTGAAGGAAGATGAAGTGCACATGGGTGCTGCCGACCTGCATGAGCTTCTGCGGGCCTGGGAAAATCATCACAGAATTGTTGCTGCTGAAGCGCATGCGCAACATATTCTGTTCAGAGAAGAAACACGTTATCCTGGTTATTACTATCGTGGCGATTTCCTGGCTATCGATGATGAAAACTGGAAGTGTTTCACAAACTCTACTTATGATAAGAACACACGCGAGTTTAAAGTTTTCAAGCGTGATTATCATGAGATCATCCCTGAATAATCCAGAGCCATCTGGCCTGGCATCTGCAGCTTAAGCTGTAGATGCCAGTTGTGTGAAAGACGACAGAGTGGTGTCTTAAGAAAAACTTTGACGCTGCTCTGTTTTTTTTAATGTATGAGACGATCACCTCATCAGATTCAATCCGGAAGTAAATATTTTAGTGCCAGCCGGTAAGACAGATTTTATTGAAGAGCAAAAGAATTATTCACAATATTTAACTATCCGATCCAACTACAAGGGAATTGAATGGCAGAACAAAAAGGAAAGATATTAGTAATCGGTGGTGGAATCAGTGGTGTTACTACAGCACTGGAGGCAGCCGAGGTCGGTTATGACGTAATTCTGGTTGAAAAAAGTCCTACCCTAGGAGGTCGAGTTTCCAGGTTTTATCAATATTTCCCAAAACTATGCCCTCCCCTTTGCGGACTGGAAATCAACTACAAAAGACTCAAACCGAACCCATACATACAGACGCTCACAAATTCAGAAGTCGAATCGATTTCCGGAGAACCTGGAAAATATCAGGTAAAAATTACTACAAACCCCACTTATGTGAATGAGAAGTGTGTCATTTGCGACAAATGTACAGAGGTTTGTCCATCGGAAAGAGAAAGTGAGCACAATTACGGGTTGGATAAAACCAAAGCGATTTATATGCCGTATAAAATGGCCTATCCAGCTCGATATACTATCGATAGGGACGCCTGCGATCCGTCATGCTCAAAATGTGTTGAAGTATGCGAATACGATGCAATTGATCTGCAGATGCAACCCAAGACAACCGATATCGAGGTGGCAGCTATCGTTTATGCAACTGGATGGAAACCTTACGATGCCAGCAAGATTGATAATCTTGGATTCGGCAAGGTTGATAACGTCATCAACAACGTGATGATGGAGCGGATTGCACATGGTCAAGGCCCCACTAAAGGTCAGCTTTTACGGCCGTCTGATCAAAAGAAAGCGGACTCGATTGCTTTTGTGCAGTGTGCCGGGTCCAGGGATGAAAATCACCTGCCTTATTGTTCTGCTGTCTGCTGTCTGGCCTCTTTGAAGCAGGCCCGCTATGCAAGATTGGCGAATCCGGACGCAAAAGTGTATATTTTCTATATTGATATTCGCACACCTGGCAAATACGAAGATTTTGCGACTGAAATTCAAAAGGATGAGAACATCATCATGGTCAAGGGTAAAGTGGCTAAAGTGACCCAGGGCCAGGGTGGTAATGTTGTTGTGGAAGCGGAAGATATCCTGAACGGTGGAATGGTTAGCCTGGAAGTGGATATGGTTGTTTTGGCAACCGGAATGGAGTCCAGCCTCAAAGGTGCAACTTTACCGAATGTGGTACAACTGGATGAAAACGGTTTTGTAGCACCAAATCTACAAAATCACGGGATCCTGTCCGCGGGAGTGGCAAAATTCCCAGGCGATGTTAACAGTTCTATTCAAGACTCAACCGGAGCAGCTTTAAAAGCGATTCAAACAGTAGTGGGGAATTAAAATATGGAAAAAAAGATAGGAGTTTATATTTGTTCTGGATGCGATATTGATAAAGCGGTCGATACAGCAGAACTGGAAAAAGTGGCGGCCAATGAGTACAAGGTCCCGGTGTGTAAAACCCATCCTTTTCTGTGCAGTAAAGAGGGAATACAGCTTTTAAAAGACGACCAGAAAAATGAAGATGTTAACTGTTTCGTCATTGCCGCCTGTTCTTCACGCTATCACCAGACCGATTTCGATATGGGCAAGGATTCAATCATTGTCAGAGTCCCCATTCGTGAACAGGTTGCCTGGATACTGGAGCAACGGGATGCAGAGGGCAAAGTCGACGAAGATACACAGATGGCAGCGGAAGACTATATCCGGATGTATACCTCCCGAGTTCGGCTGACCAGTGTTCCGGAGCCTTATCAACAGGAAGAAACAGACAAGAGTCTGGCTGTGATCGGTGGCGGAATCGCCGGGATGACAGCTGCTATTGAAGCAGCCAAAGCTGGTTACAAAGTTAATTTAATAGAGAAGGCGGAACAACTGGGGGGATTTGCCTTAAGCTATAAGAATATCATTCCTTCACAGGCGCCATTTGAAGATGCAATGCCGAATAATGTGGCTGAGCTGGTGGTTGAAACTGAAGGGATGAATAATATCACCGTTCACAAGTCCAGTACGGTTGCCTCCATTGCGGGTGAGCCCGGTGCATTTCAGGTAAAACTGGAAAATGCAGCAGCAAGTGAGTTCAAATCAGGGGCTGTGGTGATGGCTTCTGGAGCAACACCCTATGATGCGAGTAAATTAACAGAACTGGGGATTGCTTTTGACAATGTTGTCAGCAGTATCGAATTTGAGGAGATGGCAAAATCGGGTGCCTTGAAAAAAGCGGATGGACAGCCGGTGAAAAGTGTGGCTTTTATCCAATGCGCTGGATCACGGGACGAAAACCATCTTCCTTACTGTTCATCCACTTGTTGTATGACCTCTTTGAAGCAAGCGGCATATGTTCGGGAACTGGATAGTGAAGCCAAAGCATATATTATATATAAAGACATGCGTACGCCAGGTCAGTATGAAGCATTCTATCGCAAGCAACAGGATGACCCCGGTGTTTTTATGACGAAGGGAAAGGTTGTAGCGGTCAATGAGCTGTCTGATAAAAAAGTAAGCATTGATGTAGATGAGTCACTGCTTGGAGAAAACATCCAATTACAGGCTGATCTAGTCGTTCTTGCTATCGGTCAGGTGCCTTCCACTCTTGAAGAGGGCTCCATCCTGAACCTGCAGTATCGACAGGGACCTGAGATGCCGGAATTGAAGTATGGATACCCAGACTCCCATTTTGTCTGTTTTCCCTATGAAACCAGAAGAACCGGGATCTATGCAGCCGGAACGGTCCGACAACCAATGGATAACAATTTCGCTGTCAGGGATGCCACAGGTGCGGCTCTAAAGGCGATCCAGGCGGTTGAAATGGCCGATCTCGGTCAACGGATGCACCCCAGATCAGGCGATTTGACTTTTATGTCACCGGATCTTTCTCGCTGTACGGACTGTAAGCGATGTACGGAAGAGTGTCCTTTCGGGGCCATTGATGAGAATGAAAAAGGGACCCCTCTGCCAAACCCGGCTCGTTGTCGAGGTTGTGGTATTTGTATGGGAGCCTGTCCTGAAAGAGTGATTTCATTTGCAGACTATAGTGTCTCGATTCTGTCTGAAATGATCAAAAATATCGAAATTCCCGATGAAGATGAAGAAAAACCAAGAGTGGTTGTTTTCATCTGCGAAAATGATGCAATGCCGGCACTTGAGCAAATGGCCATGGATCGACAAAAGATCAGTCCGTTTGTCCGGTTTATTCCATTGAGATGTCTGGGTGGTAATAATCTGGTCTTCGTATCGGATGCCCTGTCTGTTGGTATCGACGGGATGATGTATATGGGCTGCAAACATGGTGATGATTATCAGTGCCACTTCATCAAGGGGAGTGAATTGTGTGAGGAGCGGCTGGGCAAGGTTCAAGAAACCATCGGTAGACTCGCGCTGGAATCGGAGAGGATTCAGCAATTCGAAATCAGCATGAATGATGCACCAAAGCTGCCTCAAATCATCGCTGATTTTATGGAAGAGCTGGAAGAGTACGGCCCCAATCCGTTTAAGGGTATGTAATCCGTGAACATTTTGAATTTTTGATTGAACATTCACTGTTATTTTGATCGATTCCAGATCGTGTCAAAATGACATCTGTTATCTGACAATCTGTAGAGCGTTAGTGAATTATTGGATAGTGTCTATATCCTGAGAAGATTGTCGAATACCAAATAAATGGAGGTTTTTCGAATGTCAGACCGAGTATTAATTGATGCGGATTTGAAGTTTGTAGAGGGAGTAATGAAGGCAGGTGGGGAAGACCTGAATAAATGCTATCAATGCTCAACCTGCACGGTCGTTTGCCCACTAACACCTGAAGGGGCTCCGTTCCCCCGAAAAGAGATGATTGCCGCACAGTGGGGTATCAAAGACAAACTGATCAAAAGTATGGACCCCTGGCTGTGCTTCCACTGCAATGACTGTTCAGAGCAGTGCCCGAGAGGAGCTAAACCGGGTGACGTGATGGCCGCAATTCGAAACATGATTATCGCAAATGTAGCAGTTCCGTCTTTTCTGGGCAAACTGACTCAATCTTTTGGTGGAGCACTGTTGCTGTTGCTGTTTCCGATCATCCTGATTGCCGTTGTGATTTTTGGGCTTAATGGCACTGAAATGGCTTTTTTGGATAGCCCTGTTATTGATTTTCATAAAAACATGATTTCTCAGGTGACTATTGAGCTCATTTTTATTCCGGCATTCTTCTTTGGCATTATCACCGGATTGTTAGGCGTCAAAAAATTGATAGGGGGATTGAGCGAGAGCTACCCCCGGACTGAAAATGGGGAGACCCTGGTAAACGCTATTATCGGGACAGTGAAAGAGATCCTGAGTCATAGCAAATTCCGGGAGTGTGGGGTGAACAAAAATCGGAATATTGCACATATGTGTCTGTTTTATGGCTTCATTGGATTAATGATTACCACGGCAGGTGTAACCGCAATTTATTATATCAATTTTTTTGCTGGTTCGAATGTTGTAACGCCCACACCACTTCCATTTTTTAATCCAATTAAGATTATTGGTAATATTAGCGCTCTGGCAGCAGCTATCGGCATTTTGATGATTGTATACAGAAGGTTGACTGCCGAGAACGTCGGAAACACTGTTGCCTTTGATTGGATTTTCATCCTGAATATGCTTCTGATCATTGCAACGGGTATTCTGTCACAGGTTGTTAGGGTTGCGGGAAGTCAAGCTGCATATTTTATCTACTATTGCCATCTGGTTCTGATTTTCCATCTCTTCGTGTATATGCCACATTCGAAATTCGGTCACATGTTTTACCGAACGGCGGCTTTAATTTATGCCCGCTATTCCGGCCGAGAAAAAAGCGTTGGGATGACTTTTCTGGGAGGAAAACAGCAAGAGCTACTTGAAGAAACAAGTGAAGTTGCATAATAGTCTGATCATTTAGCAATCTTTGTTGAATCAATTTGTCAATCCTGCCGTGAAAATATTCGCGGCAGATTTTTTCGAATAGTAAAAGGGAGATAAAGAATATGTCAAATTTAATAGCTCCGCACGGCGGAAAAGGTTTGGTTTGTGCGCTGCTGGAAGGCGCCGCTTTGGATGCAGAAAAGAAAAAAGCGGAAGGACTGAAAAAGATTTCAATCTCAGGTCGGGAAAATGGTGATCTGATCATGATGGGTATTGGTGGTTTTAGCCCGTTGAATGGCTTTATGGGGAAAGCATCCTGGAAACGTGTCTGCGAAGAGTATCTGCTCGAAGATGGTACTTTCTGGCCGATTCCGGTGACGCTGTCAGCTGATAAAGCAGACGCTGATGCAATCAATATTGGTGACGAAGTCGCTCTGGTCAATCCTGATGGTGAAACAATGGCCACTATGAAGGTTGAAGAGAAATTCGAAATGACCGAAGCAGACAAGAAATGGGAATGTGAAAAATGCTATAAAGGCCAAGGTGAAGAGAGTGCAGATGATAAATTCTGGAAAATAGCCATGGAAGATCATCCCGGCGTCCAGATGGTGATGGCCCAGAAAAACGTCAACCTGGCAGGCCCTGTCAAGGTCCTTGGCGAAGGCGATTTCCGAGAGAGATTCCCTGGCGTATACATGTCACCGGCTGAAAGTCGCGCGATTTTTGAAGAAAAGGGTTGGAAAACGATTGCTGCTCTGCAGTTGAGAAACCCAATGCACAGATCTCATGAGCATCTGGCCAAAATTGCTGCTGACGTTTGTGACGGTGTCTTTATTCATTCATTGGTTGGTTCTTTGAAGCCGGGTGATATTCCTGCTGAAGTACGGATCGAGTGTATCGATACATTGATCGACGGATATTTCGTTAAGGAAAACGTCGTTCAGGGTGGTTACCCTCTCGATATGCGTTATGCTGGTCCTAGGGAAGGACTGCTGCACGCAACTTTCAGACAGAACTACGGTGTTTCTCGCATGATTATCGGCCGTGATCACGCGGGTGTGGGTGACTTTTATGGCCTCTTCGAAGCACAGACTATTTTTGATGAGATTCCTCAACCGGCAGATGATGGTAAACGACTACTGTGTACGCCGTTGAAAATCGACTGGACCTTTTACTGCAAAACATGTGATGGAATGGCGTCCCTCCGGACATGCCCTCACGATGACTCAGTCCGTGTTAAACTTAGTGGAACAAAGCTGCGTAAAGCGCTGTCAGAAGGAACCGAAGTAGTAGATCATTTTGGTCGGGAAGAAGTCCTGGTTATTTTGAGAAAATACTATGCCGGCTTGAAAGACAAAGTTGAAATTAAGATGCATAAAAAAGTCTAGTGATTGATTGATCACTGGAAGGTGTCTTTTAACTTTAGGTGCGCCGGTAGGTGCACCTTTAGAATTTGTTTTCTACCCTGACACGAAAATTTTAAGATGAATTATCAGATTTTAAGGAGATTCAAATCATGACAGTTTATGTAGTAGGGCACAAAAGCCCAGACACTGATTCTGTGACATCTGCTATTGCGTATGCCGGACTGAAAAAGGCGCTGGGTATGGATGCAGTTGCTGCCTGCCAGGGAGAACTCAACCCTGAAACAAAAATGGTATTGGACAAGTTCGGTTTTTCGGCTCCTGAAGTAGTAACAGACGCCGCAGGAAAACAAGTAATCCTGGTTGACCATGGTGACCTTGCCCAAGCCCCTGACAATCTGGCTGATGGCGAATTGCTTGAATTGGTCGATCACCACAAAGTGGGTGATATCACAACTAACAGCCCGATATTTTTCTACACTAAACCGGTGGGCTGCACAGGTACTATACTAAAAGAACTATATGATACAAATAAAGTTGAAATCCCGGCAAACGTTGCTGGAATTATGCTTTGCGCTATCTTAAGTGATACCGTTCTATTCAAATCCCCGACCTGTACGGAAGAAGATAAACAGGCGTGTGAGGAACTGGCTAAAATTGCGGGTGTTACAGATATGGAAGCACTTGCTATGGAAATGTTCAAAGCCAAGTCGGCTGTTGATGGTGTTCCGGCAAGAGACCTTGTATTCAGAGATTATAAAGATTTTGATATGGGTGGCAAAAAAGTGGGTATTGGTCAGTTGGAACTAGTCGATCTCTCTTTGATTGACGACATTCGCGACGATCTACTCAAGGCTGTTCAAGAAGTGAAGGCTGAAGGCCGACATTCTGTATTCTTGATGCTGACCGATATCATGAAAGAAGGATCTGATCTGATGGTTGTTTCGGATGATCCTTCTGTTGTGGAAAAAGCTTTTGGCAAGAAACTGGAAGGGACAACAGTTTGGATTGACGGAATGATGAGCCGCAAGAAGCAGGCTGTTCCGCCTCTGCAGGAAGCTTTTGGTGCCTAGTAACACAGGTTGTTGCTAAAGGTTGTACTACTTGCCCGTCAGCAGAATCGTTGTTTGATGGGCGATAAAAACCGGGAAACAGATCGAATTTTCCGGTTTCGGGTCTGATTGGGGAAAATCAAAATTCCGCTTAGAGGTTCGACCTGGAAACCAAGTTATGGATTTAGGTCGGTTATCTGATACTGGTACTGCATTTCAACAAGTTACCGAATTTGTCAGAATGACTGACCACGAATCGTTACAATTTCTTCAAATTTGTGCTACTTCTACTAATATTTATCTCTATTTTTCGACTATTTTAGAATTAGTAGAAGTTGTTCAAAATAGAAAAGAGAATATTTGTTCACGCCTCAGGCGTAAGGTAATCTTTTCATAAGATTAATGAGAATAATCTGGGAGGAAAAATGCAACTAACTGGATTGAAGTACGGAAAGCTTTTAATGGACATGGTCGATTTCCCCGTAGCCAAAATGTTGACTGAAGATGCTACGAAAGAGGAAATCGAAGGAATGCTAAAAGAATCCGGGAAAGTAGTGGTTAAACCGTCTTTTATGGGAAGCGCGGGTAAGAAAGGTAAGGCCGGACTGGTAAAAATCGCCAGTACTTATGCGGAAGCTGATGCTGCTAGAAAAGAAATGTTTTTTGCTAAATACAGCCAGGGACCGATTGAGCATAAGGCCAAAGGTGTAACCTTTGAAGAGTTTGTTGAATCAGATGCGGAGCTGTATTTCAGTTTGACAACGTCGACCATTACACGAAAACCGGTCATGCTGTTGATCGTTGAAGGTGGTGTCGAAGTTGAAGAACTGCCCGCTGAAAAGAAAGCGATTGTTTCATTTGATCCCTTGGTTGGACTGAAAGGGTATCATGTGAACGATG
>Ga0075122_10000654_pt1 | contig 26550 bp, 20 predicted proteins | sample AntAceMetag02UKB_FD_69790 | JGI IMG/M metagenome (GOLD analysis project Ga0075122, IMG submission 69790) | Saline lake microbial communities from Ace Lake, Antarctica - Antarctic Ace Lake Metagenome 02UKB | ecosystem: Environmental > Aquatic > Non-marine Saline and Alkaline > Saline | place...
GAGAATATTTTAATGTGGGTCAATAACCTCAAACTACTGATTTATCTATCTTTCCTCTATATATTCAAGTATGAAGATTCTTTTAGGTCACGGGTCTGGTGGACAAAGAGAGGGGCCAAATACAGGTTAAGAAATAAACCTTTGCCATCTAATTCTGTTGTCATAGTATACATTTTCTGATATACTCTCCCTTGTCATGAAAAAACTATCCTTACAAAAAAGAGAGCTAACTGGTAAAAAAGCAAAACGATTACTAAGGGAAGGAATACTACCTGGTGTGATCTATAATTCCAAAGGTGATTCTGACAATATCCAGCTATCTATGTCTGATGCCATTAAATTTGTAAATAAGGCTACCTTCTCTACCATCGTAGATTTAGAAATTGATGGCAAGAATAAGAAGGCTATCATTAAGGATACCGATATAAATCCTAGAACCGATGCTCTTAGACATATCTCTTTTTTTGAAATTGATGCAACTGAAGCTATGACATTTGATATTCCATTTGAATTAGTAGGAGTATCCCCTGCTGTTAAAAATAGTTTGGGTGTTTTAATTACTGTCCTCCCTGTTCTAGAAGTAAGGTGTAAACTTGAAAATTTAGTACCATCAATTGAGGTAAATATCTCTAAATTAGAACTTCCTGGACAGAGTATTTCTGTCTCAGATATTACACTCCCTAAGGGAATATCATTGATAAATGAAGACCTAGAAACCTCCCCTATCGTTACAATTACTCAGTTACAAAAACAAGAAGTAATCGAAGAGGTAGTAACCGAAGAAGAAGGTGAAGGGAGTGAAGGGGAAGAGGGTGAAGAAGGAGACACTGTAGAAGGAGAGGAAACAACTGAAGAAACTTCTGAGGAAAAGAGTAAAGAGGAGTAATACCCTAGATTTTCTCATCAAAAACAGCTATCATCCCATATGATTTCAATTATAATTACATCCCGAGAGGAACCAATAACTATTGGAAAATGCATTAGATGCATTGCAGATAAGGGGTATTCTGGAATACCAGAAAATTTTGAGGTTTTACAGGTATCTCCAGACAAAGAAACCCTAGAGGCAGGCAAAAAGATGGCCAAGGAATTAGGACTCTCAGATACTCAATATGTGCAAATAATAGATCCTCAAAAGGGAAAACCTTTTGCATTAAAGATGGCTAGAACAAAAGCTAAGGGAGATATTATTATATGGACAGATGGAGATTCATACTTTGGAAGAAATGCCATGAAAGAGATTCTTAAGCCTTTTAAAAACCCTAAGGTCGGAGGTACTAGTGGAAGACCTAAATCAATGGATAGTAAAGAGAATACTTTTGGATATTGGGGACATCTCCTCTCTGATTCTGCAGATCATAGGAGAATAGATACTATGGAAAAGACTAGTGGTGGCTACTATATTAGTGGAAAAGAATTCTTCCCTATGAGTGGATATATTATGGCTACTAGAAAAACTACTTTTGATATTCCTTCCAATGTTCTTTCTGATGATGCATATATCTCTTATCAATTAAGGAATGAAGGATATGAAATAGCATATGTAAGAGAAGCAGAATGTTTTGTTAAATACCCTACTACCTTAAAGGACTACTACAAACAAAAAGTGAGGTCTTTGGGCGGGTTTATACAACTTAAAAGAATGGGTATATTTAAGAGAGATAAGCAGAGTAGAAGTTTTATTATAGAGCTTGGGTATGCCTTTTATGTTTTTAGATATGCGAAAAATATAAAAGAATTTGTATGGTCTTTTGCTCTATTCCCTGTAAGACTTTGGACTTGGATACGAATATTTTGGGAAAGAATACTATTAAAGAAAGGTATGCCGAAGGGTGGTTGGGAAAGGATTCTAAGTACTAAATAGAAAGAGATCTATCTCTAGACCTCCTTTAAATTCCACTACTTTTATGAATTACCACCTAAAATGTGCAAAAGCTTTGTTAGCCTCCGCCATCTTCTCAACGTCCCTCTTTCTCTTCATAGCATCACCCTCTCCCTTATATGCATCTATTAGAGAATTAAGTAATATCTTATCAAAAGATTTGCCACCTTTTCCTCTAGCCTCATCTACTATCCACCTAACAGCTAATGCCTCTTGTCTTCTTGGAGTAACAGGAACAGGAATATTGTAATTTGCTCCTCCTACTCTCCTAGCCTTAATTTCTAATGCAGGTCTAACATTGTCTATAGCTTTCTCAACGAATTCAACAACATCCGTCTTCATTTTCTTAGCTCCTTCCTCTATTGCAGAATATACTAAGCTCTCAGCTGTAGTTTTCTTTCCATGAAGCATTACCTTATTAACTAAGCGCCCAATAATTAGATTCCCATATTTAGAATCCTTGTATTGCTCTCTCCTTTTAGCTCTCTTTCCTCTCATTGATATTCAAAACAAAATTATTCTTCTGATTTTGCAGTAGCCATAGTTACTCCGTACTTAGATCTAGCCTTTTTTCTCCCTTTAACACCTGCAGCATCATATTTCCCTCTTATTACTATATACCTAACACCAGGGAGATCCCTCTTTCTTCCTGCTTTAACTAAAACAACGGAATGTTCTTGCAGGTTATGACCTTCTCCAGGTATATATGCAGTAACTTCACTCCCATTAGAAAGTCTTACTCTGGCTACTTTACGTAGTGCTGAATTAGGCTTTTTAGGTGTCATTGTTTTAACTTGCAAACAAATACCTCTTTTAAAAGGATTATTTGCTGAAGTATACTTATTCTTAAGAGGATTGAAGTTTGTAGACAAGTCTATATGCTTCCTCCTCTTCTTCTTCGCTTTCCTAGGTTTTCTTACTAATTGGTTTACTGTTGGCATAGCCGTTATTATACTATTAAATCTTAATTTCTGGCAACATAGACATATCTTCTACCATCGCTTCTTCTCCTGAAGGAATCCTTCTTCCTATGATTACATTCTCTTTCATACCTCTAAGGTAATCTTTTTTCCCTAAAATTGCACTATGTGTTAATACCCTAACCTGCTCTTGGAAAGACATTGCCGAAAGGAAGCTTTCTGTATGCAAAGATGATGCTTTTATACCTAATAATAATGGAGTTATTAAAGACTTATTCCTTTCTTTCTCTGTAAGAAGCTCGTTCTTTGTCTCTGCTATATATCTATTTACATATGAGCCTATTAGATACTTTGTATCTCCTGCATTTAATACTCTTCCTAATCTAGCCATTTGTCTAATTATTATCTCTATATGTACATCAGCAATAGCAACGCCTTGCTCACTAAATACCTGTTGTACATTATCAAGAATATACCTTTGTGCTTTTCCTAAACCAGCAATCTCTGCCAATTTCTTAGGGTCTATGGAACCCTCTGTTAATTGATCTCCCGCTTCTACTGTTTGTCCATCTTCTACTAGGATTTCAATCTTTGGTAAAACAGATACGATTTCTTCTGCCTTCACATCACCTTCTATTGTTAATATCCCAGCATTAACAGAAACTATCCCATCGAATGGTGCTTGTTTCTCATTTTCCTCGAAATCTATATACATCATCTGTCCTGCTTTAACTTTCTGTCCATCTTCCATAGAGATCTTCTTTGCATCGGAAACTACATAGTCCTTCCTCATATGCTTCTTTCCTATGATAGTGATGGCTACAGAATCATCTTCAGCTTTCTGAGCTGAAACCTTACCATCAATTGAGGTAATATCTGCTACAGCCTTTGGTCTTCTAGCCTCGAAAAGCTCTTCAATACGAGGTAATCCCCGTGTGATATCAGTTCTTTGAACCCCTCCCTTATGGAAAGTCTGCATAGTCATTTGAGTTCCAGGCTCTCCTATAGACTGTGCCGCAATTACACCAACAGCTCTTCCTCTCTCTATATCTTTTCCATCTTCCAGATTATAACCATAGCATTCTTTACAAATTCCTAAAGGACTCTTACAAAGCAAAGGAGATCTTACATACACATCTTCAACTTTGGTTGCATCTATTAATTGAGCAAGCTCTTTTGTTATTCTCTCTCCTTTCTTAGCAACTACCTTTTTCCCATTTTTAACAGCTTGTACCAAAGTTCTACCATATAATCTCTCAACAAAAGTCATCCTTCTATTGGAAGATCTGCTAATTTTAAAACCTTCTCCATCATAACCACAATCTTCTGTTCTAATAATTACATCGTGTGCAACATCAACAAGTTTCCTGGTGAGATATCCAGAAGCAGATGTTTTTAATGACCTATCTGCAATACCCTTTCTACCACCATTTGCAGAAACAAAATATTCGAAGGCCTCTAAACCATCTCTATAGTTCCCTTTTATTGGTAATGGGACCCAATTCCCTCTAGAATCTCGAACTAATCCTTTTATCGCAAGAACTTGTCTAGCCTGAATTTTCCCTCCGTTTGCACCTGATTCAACCATTTCAGATACAGAATTATCATTATCTAGAACTTCCCATGCTTCATCTGCTAACTCTGTTGCAAAATCATTCCACATATTGGTAGATATATTTAACTTTTCCTTATTGGTTATTAAGCCTTGCATGTAGTTCTCTTGTAATTGATTTTCTTTCCCCTCAACTTCTTTAATTCTGGACTTAAGATCAAAATCAATATTACAATCTTCAATTGCAAAAGAGAATGCTAAATCTGTAGCATATTTAAACCCTAAACTCTTTAAATCATCTAGATACTCAATAACTACTTCAAGAGGATACTTATTATTTACATCAGCTATGATCTCAGATATTTTTGCAGAATTAATTCTCTCATCCACAAAAGGATAATCCTTTGGGAGATGAGTATTAAATATCACACGACCAACGGAAGTATTTATAATATCTCCATTCTCACTCTTTACAACTATTTCCTCACTATGTGTAATGATATCTCTTTCATATGCTTTTATAGCCAAATCAAAATTCCCGAAGAATCTTGGATTCTCTACTTCTTTCTTTTCTGTTAAAAGGTAATATCCTAATAGCATATCTTTTGAAGGGTTTGCCAATACTCTTCCATTTTTAATATCAACAATATTCTTAGTGGACAAAATCGTATTCTTAGCTTCCTCTATTGCCTTATCTGTAAGGAGAATATGTACGGACATCTGATCTCCATCAAAGTCTGCATTAAATGCCTTACATACCAATGGGTGTATACGAATAGCTTCTCCTTCTACTAATTTAGGGTAGAAAGCTTGAATGCTATATTTGTGTAAAGTTGGAGCGCGATTCAAAAGAACTGGTCTTCCTTCTATTATTTTTTCTAGTAGATCCCAAATAATATCTTCCCTATCGTCTATGATATCTTTAGCTACCCTCATATTAGGAGCTAGCTCTTCTTTCATTAACTCATAGATAACAAAAGGCTTAAATACCTCTAACGCTATTGATTTAGGTAATCCACATTCATCTATTTTTAATGCGGCATCTCCTATAATTACTGCACGACCAGAGTAGTCAACACGTTTCCCAAGAAGGTTCTTTCTAAAGAGTCCTTTCTTTCCCCTTAAATCATCTGTTAAGGATTGATAAGGTAACCTCTTGTTATTTAACATAGCCTTAGAAGGTCTATGAGAGTTATCTATTAATGCATCAACAGATTCTTGGAGCATTCTTTTCTCGTTTCTAAGAATGACATCTGGAGCTCCAATTTCTATTAGTCTTCGAAGTCTATTATTCCTAGTCACAATTCTTCTATATAAATCATTAAGATCTGAAGTTGCAAATTTACCACCAGAGATAGGGATAATAGGTCTAAGCTCAGGAGGAAGTACTGGTAAAACATCAAGAACCATCCATGATGGTTCCATTCCATTCTTCTTAAAACCTTCTAAGTATTGAATCCTTCTAATCGTAGTAGCTTTTTTCTCCCCTTTTTCTTTTCTAGATCTGCTCTTCAGCTTCTTAATCTCACTCTCTAGATCGAGCTCTTCTAAAAGCTTCTTTACTGCTTCTGCACCCATCTTCGCTTCGAAGAAGATTAGTTCTCTATCTACGAGATCTAGATAGTCATCTTCTGTAAGAATAGACCCAACCTCTAATTTTGTGATTAACTGAAGAATTTTTGTATATGACGCATCCAGTATCTCTTCTTGTTCAGCATAGTCTCTCCTTATCTTAGCTAAAGCCTGTTTCTTTTTATGCTCTATCTGATTCTTTGAGAATTGATCTTTCTGACCTTTCCCTAATTTCTTAATTTGACTATTGAATTCCTTGGCACCTTCTTTTAACTCTGCTTTTAATTGCTCCTGTAGATCTTTAATCTCTACTTCTCTCAATTGCTCTGCTCTCTCTTTTATTTCAGTTCTCTTCTCTGTCTCCATACTTACTACCATATATCGTGTGTAATAAATAACAGAGAGAAGCTTCTTATGGGAAACATTCAATACGATAGACATCTTATTGGGAATACCATATGCGAACCATACATGTGCAACGGGAATGGATAATTTTATATGCCCCATTCTCTCTCTTCTTACATCCTTAGTCGTAACCTCTACTCCACATTTATCACAAACTATTCCCCTATATCTAATCTTTTTATACTTCCCACAGTAGCATTCATAATTCTTTGTAGGACCAAAAATCTTTTCACAAAAAAGTCCATCTGGTTCCGATTTAAATGTTCTATAGTTTATTGTCTCTGCTTTTGTAACCTCACCATATGACCAATCTAATATTTGATCTGGGGAAGCAATTGTTAACTTTAAAGCATCAAAGTGTTTTTGTTGTTCTTTATTTTTCATCATTATTTTCGGTAACCTCTTTTTCAGCAGGTTGGTTAGAAATTAATTTCATATTTAGACAGAGAGCATTTAATTCTCTGATTAGAACCTTAAATGATTCTGGCATACTAGCATTCTGAATCTCCTCTCCATGAATTATAGATTTATATGCAGCGGAACGACCCTTAACGTCATCTGACTTAATAGTAAGCATCTCCTGTAGTGCATATGGTGCACTGTGTGCTTCTAATGCCCAGACTTCCATTTCTCCAAATCTCTGCCCTCCCATCTGAGCTTTACCTCCTAATGGTTGTTGTGTTACAGCAGTATATGGACCTGTAGCTCTAGCATGTACTTTTTCATCTGCAATATGGTGTAACTTAAGAACGTACTTCATCCCTACAGTTACTTTCCGTGGGAATTTCTTCCCTGTTCTCCCATCATATAGATCAATTTTCTGATCCATATTAATACCTTTCTTCTTCATCTCCTTTTCTAACCATTTGATATTAACACCTTCAAATATAGGAAAAGCGAATTTCTCTCCTAATTCAAAAGCATATTTACCAAAGTGAACTTCTACAGCCTGACCTAGATTCATTCTTTTTAAGAAGGTTGGTGTTAAAACAATATCTACTGGTTTTCCATCTTCTGTGAAAGGCATATCTTCAACAGGTTTAATAGCGGCAACAGTATTCTTATCTCCATGTCTTCCCGATATCTTATCCCCATATCCAAGTTTCTTGGTCTTTGCAACCCATATCTTGACCTCTTTTAGAACCCCTGGTTGTAATTTGTCTCCCTCATCTGCAGAAAGAACCTGCGTTCTTACAACTATTCCTTTTTCTCCATGAGGTAATCTCAAAGAGTTATCTCTAACATCACTTGCTGATTCACCAAAAATTGCTCTAAGCAACCTTTCCTCTGCAGTAAGTTCTTTTTCTCCTCTTGGAGCAACAACACCTGCGAGAATATCTCCTGCAGTAACTTTCTCACCTTCTCTTATTATTCCACTAATATCTAATTTCTGAAGGATCCTATCACTTACATGAGGAATATCAGGAGTAATAGTCTCCGGACCTAATTCTGTATCTCTAACTTGCATCTTATGCTCTCTTATATGAACAGATGTTAGGATATCATCAGAGACAATTCTTTCTGAGATAACGACAGAGTCTTCATAGTTATAACCTTCGTAAAACATTAATGCTGCTCTAATATTTGTCCCAATAGCAAGTTCACCATCAACCATAGTAGGTCCATCTATCAAAACATCCCCTTTTTTAAATTTGTCTTCCTCATTAAGTAATACCTTCTGAGAAAAAGATGTGTTGTCATTGGATCTATAGAAAGTTTTTAAATCATAATCCTTTAATCCACCTTTCTTGTAATTCACACTCAATCTATCTGCATCTATATATTCAACAGTTCCATCCTCTTCTGCAAAAACACCCCAACTAGACTGTCTTGCAATGACTTCTTCCATCCCCGTTCCAACCAAAGGAGCTTGTTGTTTTACTAAAGGAACTGCCTGCCTTTGCATGTTTGCACCTGTAAGAGCACGCATTGATTCGTCGTGTGCCACGAAGGGTATTAGGGCCATCCCTAAACCTGCTTGCTGATATGTCAAGATGTCAATATGATCTACTAAAGAATGGTCTACAATAACGAAGTCCCCCTTATGACGAACAGGGATTGTTACTTCCAATATATTATTATTCCCATCCACCTTCACCGCAGTTGTTGCTATATATTTCTCCTCTTCCTCTAAGGCATCGAAGTATTTCACCTCAGATGTGATATATGGTTTGACTTTTATCTTCTTAACCTCTTTTACTTTAACTATCTTCCCTGCTAACTCTTTGTCTATCTTTGTGTTCTTCTTAGCAACAGTAGTTTTTCCTTTCTTTATATCCTCATCTAAAATTCTTCCTACTAGGTATTTAATATTATTCTTAACTTCATTAACGACCTTCCTGTATGGCGCTTCTAAGAAACCATATTCATTAACTTGTGCTAACATTGCTAATTGTGTTACAACTCCAATATTTGAACTTTCAGGGCTTGTCACAGGGTCAAATCTAGAGTAATGAGATTTATGAACTTCGCGAATTGAGAATGTTGCCCTCTCCTTTAAGATTCCTCCTGGACCTGCAGCAGTAACCTTTCGTTTGTTTTCCATTTCAGAGAGGATATTTGTTTGTTCCATGAATGAAGATAGTGCATTTCCACCAAAGAATGATTGCATAGCTACAGATACTGGCTTTGTACTAACTAACATAGAAGGAGTAACCTTTGCATCTTGACCATATAGACTCATCTTATCCTTGATATTCTTTTCTAATCTGCGAATACCAGCACTTAATTGCCTCTCTAAAACTTCTCCAACACTCCTAATCCTTCTATTACAGAGATGATCAATATCATCTGGTTTAACATCCCCATTATTTACCTGAATCAATCTTTTAATTGTAGCTACTAAATCCTTTACCTGGAAATTAGAACCCTCTCCTTCTAATGGAGATTTTAATCCTAGCTTTCTATTTAACTGGTATCTCCCAATCTTTCCTAAATTAAATTTTCTACTGTTGAATAAATGCCCTTTAATATACTTCTCAGCACTATCTAATGTAACTGTCTCATCTGGTCTTAACTTGTTATAAATACTAATAATTGCTTCCTCTTTGCTCTTTGTGAAATCTCTCGCCAAAGTTGCTTCTATATATTTATATTCTTCATGAGTATCAACACCCTTGAAAAGCTTTTTAATATCCTCGTCTTTATCATACCCAATAATCCTGAGGAGTTCTGTAATTAAAATTCTTGGTCTCTTTGGAATTAGTCTAATAGATATTACATTATGTTTATTCACATTAAGCTCATACCAAGGACCTCTACCAGGCATTAATCTTGCCTTATACAAAATCCTATATGGCAAAGCCTCATCCTTTTCAAAAAGGACTCCTTCTGCACGAACAATCTGATGAGTTACAACTCTTCTAACACCATTAACAACAAAAAACCCATCTTCTGTCATGATGGGTAAATTTGCAACAAAAATCTCTTGCTCTTTAATTTCTCCTGTCTTGTTATTTAAAAGTTGAACAGTAGCATATACAGGAATCTCATAAGAGAGACCCTTTATAGTGGCTTCATCTATACTTCTATATGGATCTCCATATCTGAAATCTTTAAATTCCAAAGTCCACATCCTTTCCATAGAATCCTTTACAGGATTTATCTCAGAAAATACCTTCTTAAAACCATCCTCATAGAATGCTTGAAAAGACTTCTTTTGAGCTTCCATGAAACTTGGAAATTCAAAATCTCCAGAATAGTCCAAACCCATATTAAGTCTAGAAGCCTTATTGCGTTTTGGGCTGATCATAGGGCGATACACCTTTGTAATTAATTAAACTCGAGTTTAAAAAGTGGTACGAGTAGCAAATAAGGGCAACCCATAAACCACATAAACGTGTAAAACATTGAGAATAGTACCATACTGATAGTATAAAGTCAAAACAAATACTCCAGCATCCCATACTGGAAGTATCTACTATGATGCTATACTATTCTTACATGTTTTGTCAAAACTATATATTTAACGTAAAATATACCAAACGATGCCCAGAAGAAAGAAGAAAGATATAACTATACAAAGTGATGAGACCAAGATTTTAATTGGTTTAATCCTTCTTGTAGTAGGTATTGGGCTAATACTAGCCCCATTCACTCAAACAGAAGCAGTGCTATTTAGTAAAGTCTGCAATATTTTTGGATATGCAGCTATTGCCTGGGGTCTCTTCTCACTCATATTCTCTTTCTCTTTTCTTTCAAAAAATAAGTCTTTTAAATCTTCACGTCTAATCTTGGGACTCCTTCTCTTCTCTATTGTTATTAGTACATTACTAAGTTACTGGGCCGATTCTTCTGAAGATCTTTCCACTTCCGGGGGTGCCTTCGGAAATATATTGCACACAAGCATGGAGAATTTAACAGGCAGAGTCTTTGAATTAATTCTTATCATCATCCTTTTAATTGTATCCTTTTCCTTAATATCGGGAACTTCTTTAACAAAGATCGTTGACTTTATAGACAATCTCCTTAAGAGAGAAGGGAAACAAAGAATTAAGCTCGAAGGGTTACTAGAAAGAAAGATCGATGAACAGAGAAAGTTTGTAGATGAAAAGGATGTTGATGATATTAAGATTGAAAATATAGAGGAAGAAAATCAGGACGAAGTTAGTGTTCAAGCTACTCCTAAATCCGCAATCCAAATTAAAAATGATTCTTTCGCCTCTGGTCTGGAAACAGATTCAAAAGAAGAATCCTCTAACAGTCCTAAATTCCCTAATTGGCAATATCCTTCAATAGAACCATTACAAGAACCTCAGAGACAACCCCAAGATGCTGCTGCATATAAACAGAAAGCGAAGGTAATAGAACAAACATTGAAGAGTTTCGGTATACAAGCTAGAGTTGTAGAAATTTCTGTAGGACCAACTGTTGCTAGATTTGCACTGAGCTTAGGTATTGGAACTAAAGTCTCCAAGGTTAGAAACTTAAGTAATGATTTAGCCGTTGCTCTTAAATCTAAAACTTCTAAAGTGCGTATAGAAGCACCAATACCAGGAACTAATTATGTTGGTATTGAAGTCCCCAATGCAAAACCAAACTTTGTCTATCTGAAGGAAATGGCAAAAGTGCTAAAAACAAGTATGGATGAGTATGAATTACCAATGATTTTAGGAAAAGATATTACTGGGAAGGTCATCATTGAGGATCTTTCTGATATCCCTCACTTACTAATCGCAGGTGCAACAGGAACTGGAAAGTCTGTAGGCATGAATTCTATTCTAGCTGGTCTCTTACTGACAAAAACCCCTGATGAGGTTCGTTTCGTCATGATAGACCCTAAAATGGGAATTGAACTAGCACCATTTGATGGAATCCCACATCTTTTAAATCCCGTTATCAAAGATATGGAACTTGTAGTTAATGCATTGCAATGGGTAATAGAAGAGATGAGAAGGAGATATCGTATGCTACAACAAGAGCACGTTAAGAAAATAACAGCCTACAATAAAAAGTTGGGCTATCCTGCAATGCCATACATAGTAATTATTGTTGATGAGGTTGCAGAGTTAATCCTTTCTTCTGGTGCTGATGTTGAGGATAAGATTAAAAGTATCGCACAAATGGGGAGAGCTGCAGGTGTTCATTTGATTCTCGCTACGCAAAAACCTACCGTAAATGTTATTACTGGAATTATAAAGGCTAATATACAAGGAAGAATGGCTTTCTCCGTTGCCACAGCAATGGATTCCAGGGTCATAATCGACCAAATGGGAGCAGAAACTTTAATAGGAAATGGAGATATGCTTTATACAGATGCAACAACTCCTAAACCAATCAGAATTCAAGGAACATTCTCTTCTAGCGAAGATATCGAAGAAATTGTTACCGCGATAAAACAGCAAAATGATGCAAAAGAAGAAACAAACTATTCTGAAGAACTACAAGATGCAATTGAAAATCCTTCAGGAGGAGGCACTTCCCGAAATAGCTCCCAGTCTAGAGAACCTGAGTTCCTAAATGCCCTCAAAATCATCGTAGCAGAACAGAAGGCATCTGCATCATATTTACAAAGACGATTAAGAATTGGGTATAATAAGGCGGCTAGGATAATGGAGGAATTAGAGGAAGCAGGAGCTGTAAGTCCTCAGGATGGATCTAAACCTAGAAAAGTATTAATCTCTTCACTCGATCAAGTTATAAATTCCGATTCGTAAACTGCCTAAGAATAAAGTGTTTAATTTAATAGAATGGTTACTGCAGGAGAAGTTTTAAAAACAAAAAGGAAATCGCTTGGGAAAACTATTCAACAGATTTCTCAAGAAACAAAGATACAAGAAAGATTCCTAGAATATATTGAGAAAAATGAATTCGGAGAGTTTGACTCCGATGTTTTTGTGAGTGGTTTTATCAAGATATACTCAGACAACCTTGGCCTTGATACAGAGAGAGTATTAGCCCTCTATAGAAGAGGAAATGGACACATATATAAAACCACAGAGAAAAAGAAACTACAGAAAAGAAGGGAATTCAAGACATTTTTCTCTCCAAAGAAGATTATTGTTTCGACAATAATTATATTTCTCCTTGGGATTTTGTCATATATAGGATATGAAATATTCCTCTTTCAAAATCCACCTACAATTAGCATATCCTCTCCTAACAATGAGACTTCTGTTTCTGAACAGGAAATAACTATAACAGGAGTGACTGAAAATTCCACTCTCGTATTAGTTTCTGACAAAGAGATAACGCTAACAGATATCGGTTCTTTCTCTTTTGAATATGTCCTTGATATAGGAGAGAACAACATACTTATTAAAACAATTAAAGAGAAAACCAATCAGGAAGCTTTTGTGAATTTACTTGTTACATATACCCCAAAGGACGAGGATGATTCCGAGATAGAGAAAAAAAATGATAAACATATATTAAAATTACTCATTGAAAATGATGTAGCTTGGATTAAATTGGATATCGATGGAATAAATAAGATCTCACAAGTATTAGAACCATCTGAGAGAGAGTATGAAATAACAGATAGATTCGAATTAATATCAGGAAGACCTTCAAATACCAAAATCTATCTAAATAATGAGCTTTATGAATTAAAGGCAGATGCTAGTAATGGAACATTCAAGATCTCTTGTGAGGTACTCCAAACAGGCCCAGTTTGCAGATAACTGGTATAATACGCTATATGACCAATGACAGATCTCAAATAGAGGAAATAAGAGAAAAGATTGATATTGTAAATCTTGTTGGCAAGTATGTAGAAATACGACCTGCAGGGAAAAACTTTGTAGGACTTTGTCCCTTTCATACTGAAAAAACTCCTTCCTTCCATATAAGTCCTGATACTCAGAGATATAAATGTTTCGGTTGTGGACAGTCTGGAGATATCTTTAATTTCATACAAGAAATAGAAAACCTTGATTTCCCAGAGACATTAGAGAAATTAGCCAAAGAGGCAGGTGTTGAGCTGAAGAAAATTAAGAAAAACCCACATATTGAAAAGCTGGAATTACTTAATAGAAAAGCTACAGAATATTACTTCCGATCATTAAAAAAGAACGATAACATAGTCGCTTTTAAATATCTAACAGAGGAAAGAAAATACACAGAGGATAGTATTAAAAATTTTGCACTAGGATATGCCCCAGGGAATGGGGAGTTAACAACATTCTTAAAAAAGTCTGGATCATTCTCAGAGCAAGACCTACTTTCGTCTGGTCTTTTTAGTAGAAAAGGTTTAGCTTTAAGAGAAAAATTCTTTAAAAGAGTAATGTTTCCAATAAGAAATTCAAGGGGTAAATTTATAGGCTTCTCGGGAAGAGTCCTCCCTGGAAATGACTTTGGACCTAAATACATGAATACTCCAGAGACTCCTATCTTCCATAAAAAAGAAAATCTTTTTGGCTTATATGAATCTAGGCAAGCAATTCGAAAACAGGATTTAGCCATAGTTTGTGAAGGTCAAACAGATGTTATATCTGCTTTTCAGAACGGAATTTCAAATATTGTTTCACCCCTAGGAACTGCTCTGACTACTGAACAACTAGAGAAGCTCTCTCGTTTTACAAAAAATGTTCTTTTCTTCTTCGACAGTGATGAAGCAGGACAAAAAGCAATGGTTCGAGCATTTAAAATGGCTTCGGAATTAAACTTACATCCATTTGCCACTAGTCCTTCACCATATAAAGATTTAGACGAAATGATAAACAAGGATTTGAAAGAATTAAAATTAAGAATCAAAAAGAAAAGAGATGCTTTCTCTTTCCTTCTATTTGCATTCATAGAAAACAAAGATTTGGCTAACTACGAAGACTTCAATAAGACTCAAAAATTTATAAATGACCTTCTTTCATCAGTAGTAGATCAAACAGCATTTAGTTTTTACAAAAAGAAAGCGGAGAAGATAGTAGGTGTCTTAGATAAAGATATTACAAGGAAGAAGCTTCAAAAGACCCCTCCAATAAAGGATTCTTCCCAATGTGCTTCACATGAAAAACAGATTCCAAAGAATGAAAGTTCCTACTTACAATTACTTCTACTTTTAGATGAAATAGCTATCCCAAAGGACCACGATACGGCAATCTTCACTGCAAGAGAAATACTAGAGATTCTAAGATATATTGAACAGAATCCCAAGAAAAGTAGACAGGAGATTTTCAAGCAGACAAAAAAATCGTTAGTGGAAGATTTAATATTTGCTTCATCAAAGATAATTGATTTAGATCAAGAAAGTATTAAGAGGGATCTAGAGGATATATATCTGAAAATACAAAAACTTTTCATCGAAAAGAAAAAGAAACGATTAGGTGTTAAAATAGCAATTGCAGAAGAGAAAGGTGACTTAGAAAAATCCAAATTACTTCTTGCAGAATACCAAGATTTAGTTAATCAATAGGGTATTATGGAAATCTCTAATTATGACAAATTTGGCTATGATTATTCTACATACTGGAAAGACCGGGAATATGAGAATATTGCAGAACATGCCGTGCTTGATAAAGTGTTTAAAACAATACCCTCTGGTAATTGGTTTTTAGACATTGGGGGATCATATGGCAGACTTGCTGATACATATTCAAAAAGATTCAAACATCCAATAATATTAGACTACTCTCTGGAAACCTTGATCCATAATAAGGAGGCTCTGCAAAAACAATACTCTAGTATTATATTAATAGCCGCCAATGCATATCGTTTACCTTTCCATGATTCCGTCTTTGATTCGATACTAATGGTTAGAGTATTGCACCATCTCAATGAACCAGAAATATATTTTAAAGAAGTCGGCAAAATTCTTAAAAGTAATGGCTTTTATATCCAGGAATTTGCAAATAAAATGCATCTGAAAGCAAAATTTAGAGCCCTTTCTAAAGGAAATTTAAAGTTCTTCTCTAAGAAACCATATCAACAACCAACTATAGGAAATTTTGAAGGTACAAGAGATCAGTCTTCCATATTTCTAAACTATCATCCTAAGTATATTAGAAAGCTTTTTAAGGGCTCTCGCTTAAAGATATATAAAAGGTACGGGTGTTCATATTTAAGAATACCCCTCCTAAAGAAAAAGTTTAAAATAACGTTTCTCGTGAAAATGGAATCTTTTCTTCAAAATATCCTTTCTTGGAGTAATATATCTCCAAGTATCTTTTTAATAGGGAAATCAACAAAGAAAATATCAAAAGTGAAAAGATTTAATTCTTTATATGATATTTTGGTCTGCCCGAAATGCAAAGATCCTCTATCATTCTCTAAAGATAGGGCTCATTGCGTCAAATGTGGGAAAGAATATCTAAAGAATACTGATATCTGGGACTTTAGGATAGATCAATGAAGAGAAAGAAATCCCTAGGTCAAAATTTCTTTATCAATGAACACCTAGGCCAAAAAATTGTAACTCTTATACTAGAAAAGAATCCTAAAACTGTCGTTGAAATAGGTCCAGGAGAAGGTTTTTTCACGAGAAAAATACATGAACAAATTCCTTCTCTTATTTGTATAGAAAAAGATGATATTCTCGCCAAAAGACTCTGTGATAAGAGCAAATCTCTAATCGTATACAATGAAGATTTTCTTGATTTTGATTTTAAAAAGTTATCCGGAAAGCCCTTGTTTTTCGGTTCTCTCCCCTACAATGTATCTAAACCAATAATTAGAAAAATTATTACTTCTGAGTACTTTACAGAATCTGCATTCTTTATTATTCAAAAAGAGGTAGCAGATAAATATATAGCAAAAAAACCTAATAATAATCTCTTATCTCTAATGACAGACATATACGCAACTCCTAAACGACTTTTCAATATCAAAAGTGGATCGTTTAGACCAAAACCTAAGGTTACAAGCACTTTTATAGAGTTCATACCAAAAGAAAAGATTTCCATTCCAAACGGATTCGAAAATTTTCTCAAATTGGCTTTTAGATCTCCTAGAAAGACACTTAAGAATAATCTCAACCTCAAAGAGAATTCTCCCATACTAAAGAAAAGACCCGCTGAACTAAACCTTAATGAATTCGTAATGCTGTTTAATCGGAAGATGGTATAATCTGTGATAATGGGAAGAAAAGATAAGCCTAAAAAGGAAAAACAACTTGATCTCGGACTTAAAGGATCACCTAAAAATTTGTTTTATAAATTAAAATCTAAGTTATCAGACTTTTTAATACGATTCGAGGTAAAAGAATTCTTAAGAAACCCCTTTACCTGGTTTGTTATTATCATTTCCCTTGCTTTTATTGCAGTACAAATTTATATTCTTATAAACAATATCTCCCTTTACCCTAAGATATTACCTGTCTGGCAAAATCAAATTTCCCTTACAAAGAGACTTTCTAAGAGAGAATCCCTTTATGCTTTTCCTATTATATCTGCTTCTATTTTAATTCTCGGAATTCTTTCCACGAATATTTATTATCATAGAGAGAAATTTCTATCCAAGATCTTACTTTACACAATAATCCTCTCTATTACAGGCCTTACATTCGCATTTCTTAAATTGATACCTTAGATAAAATGATTGATAATTCTATTATCAAAACTCAGTTTCTTAACCTTTGGACCTCATTATTAGAAAATTTCTCTTTTCCCCCTCATTTAGAAAAATACCTTATTTTCATCCCTTTCTTCATAATAGGTTTTCTATTCTCTCTTCTGTTAACCCCCATTATCGGAAATTTCGCTAAAAAACATGATATCGTCTACATTCCCGACACTAAAAGAAAAGGAAAAGACTTTGATAACTCTGAGAAAGCTATGCACAAAGGAGTAATTCCTGCCTTGGGAGGACTCTCCGTTATGATCCCCTTTTTTCTTTTAGTGATTCTTTGTTTCAAATTGGATAGTATTACATTACCTTTCCTTCTTGCTTTAGGTATATTAACAGTAGGAGGGGTGCTAGATGATGTATTAAACCTCCCCGCAAAAACACAAATGGTACTCCAAATACTTGCGGTATCTATCATTACTTTCTCAATTCTAGATCTGGATTCTTTCCCTATTCTTAACGCTGCTATCCCAATGGATTTATTAAAATTTCAACCTATCATTGGAACTTTTACCTTCTCTCTAATCTTTCCCGGAGATATCTTTCTTTTTGTCTGGTTATTGTTCTGTATAAATTCTTTTAAATGGATAGGTGGATCCCCTGGATTAATAGAAGGCAACGGACTAATCACAATAGCTTTAATATTTATAATATCTGTCAGATACCAAGTCCTTTTTGCTTCTACTGCGAGTTCCTTTCTCACAGGTTCTTTACTTGCATTTTTAATCTTTGCGTACCCTCCTCCTTTGATAATGAGTGGTTCCTCAGGGAAATCTGTGTATGGACTTTTAGTATGTGGACTGGGGTTAATGAGTCAAACTAAATTCGCAACTACTCTTATTTTGCTTCTTTTCCCCACTTTAGATGCTGTATATGTTCTGATAAAGAGGTATGTTGAATATAAACCTAAGAATCTTCTTACTCTAATAAAAATTAGTGGCACTACACATTTCCATCATCAATTATTAAAATTAGGCCTATCTAGAAAGAATATTTTTTGGATAGAGATTTTGATAACCCTGGTAATTGGTTCTGCTGTAATCGTCACAACTGGAGCATATAGGTATTTCTTGATAATTCTTGGTACTGTCTTTACTCTTTTTATAATCCTCTATACGAATTTCAAAGCTTTTAAGAAAGAAAAGGACGGGAACCAAAAAAAAGAATCTTCAGAATCAAAATATTCATACTAGTTTATAGACAAATGGTGGATGGTTGAATATAATGAATTAGTATGAAAAGACCTAAAACTACCTTGATAATTACTGTTTCTATTTTAGTACTCTCCTTAATTTTCTACTTTGTCCCTTTTGACACTCTCTTAGGAAAGATCCCTTTTGTTAAAGAAATCTACAATAATACAACCTTAAGTATCAATCTCAAGAATGGAGATGCTGATGTAAAAATAAATGATAAAAGCTATGGGAAAACACCTTTGGTAATAAATAACCTTGTCAACGGAGAGTATACGATTGTTTTAAGCAAAATATCTGAATCTGAAGTTTTTTACAAGGATCATTCTTTTGATATATACCTAGCTCAAAATACAGAGGCTAGAATAGATATAGAGATTGGACCAAACAGCCTATTACAAGGAGTTGTCCTTTACTACACCGCTATTCCGAAAGGATCTGGAAATACTGGTCTCGTGACTATAACCTCCTCTCCTTTGGGTTCAAAAATTTCACTAGATGGAGAACTTTTGAGTAATACTCCATTGAGTGGATATCTTTTAACAAAAGGTCAGTATACAATTAAAATGTCTAAAACTGGATATGAGGAACTGGAAACCCCTATTATAATTAGAGAAGGGTACCACCTGAATGTAAAGGGTTTCCTCTTTCCGGTCCCTTTAACCTTAGAAACTGCAATAAATGAATCAGAATGATATCAGGAAGATAAAAGCAAATGTTCCCGTAAGCGTAATCCTCTATGGAGGGAACGGTTTGGGATTCTTTCTGGCACAGACTCTAATCTCCCAAGGAGGAAAGGTAATTGTTGTTGATGAGTTTAATTCAAAAACAAAACCCTTTATTAACAAACTTAAAAAGCTGGGAGATGTAACCTTTTTTGACTTTAAAGGCTTAGATGACTTCTATAAAAAGGTCGGTAGAGTTGACTACTTTCTTTATCTCTTAGATCAGTATGTCCATGAGAAAGAAGTTTTTACTAGTAAAGAATTTTTTGCTCAATCACAATATCTCGAACATAGTTTGGAAACTGCACAAAAATTTAAAAGTAAGTTTTCGTTAGTAAGCTCTTTGCGTTTGAACAAGGAGCTCTCAAAACAAATACAAAGTGTGAATGCTGCTTCTCCTTCTCCGTATTCAAATGTCGAATTACAAAAATATTGTGAGACATCTGTCGCAGAATTTACCGACAAAAACAATGTTAATGCGAGAATAGTAAGAATAGGGACTGTAGTTGGGAGGAATACTCCTACTGTATCAGACCCAGAAGTAGACAAGCTATTAATAGATGCTACTCAAAAAAGTAGTATCGATATACTAGGAGAAGGATTAGAGGTACATAATTTAGTGCATGAGAGTGATGCAACATATGGAATCTTAAAAATAACTTTCATGGATAAAACCAAAGGAGAGGTCGTTACTCTTGCTAATAAAAATGATTATACTACCCTCTCTCTGGCTTACAAATCCCTAGAACTCAATGTTGATGCCCAAAATATTAAATTCCTAGAGGGAGATAATTTAAAGCCCATACTACAAAATTTATATGTTCCTGCCCCTAATGCTAGTAAGTTTGGATGGAAGCAACAAATCTCTCTAGAACAAGCCCTTGTTGAACAGTTACAAAGCTATTATGAGAAAGAGAATAAGAGTTGGAATATAACTGATCAAGCAAGAATAAAGAGTTTTGATAAAAATAAATCTACAACCAAAACGGAAAAAACAAAGATAGGGAAACAAATTAGTAAAATAAAAAGCTTTCTCGACCGTATTTTAGGAAAGAGAAGTTCTAAAGGAGTTCTTACCCCAAAAAAGATAATAACAACCTCTTTCATTACTCTCTTTGTTTTTCTTTTCTCTTACTTTATACTCTCTCCAGTTTTAGGAATAGGAATAGGATCAGTAATTGTATACTCTAACAGTAAGGAAATATATTCATCTGCCCAATCTTTTGACTTTGCTGACACAAGGACTAGAACAGATAGAATAGAAAGGAATTTAAAGAAAATAAATCAAAATCTAGAGAGACTCCACTGGATTTTTAAAATTACAAAAGAAGAAGATTTCTATAATAACTCTACTCAATTACTTTTGGGAATTCAGTATGCAACAGAAGGATCTTCCGATATGATTGTTGCATTGCAACCGTTAATTGAATATTTTAATGATTTTGAACCTGCTTTAGACTTTCAATCCTCAACAGGCTCTACTACTAGAGAATATCGTTCATATTTAAAAGATTTGGAAGAGAATAATTACAAGATACAAGATTCTTCTTACAAAGTGGAACTAGCCTTTGGGATAATTGATAATATTGATACTTCTACTTTCCCTAAGTTTATACAAGAAGAGATTCTTTTGTTAAAAGATACCTCAAGACAACTTTACTCTACCCTGAGTCCATTGGCTGAAGTATCATCCTTTCTCCCAGACCTTTTAGGGGCTGATGAGAGGAAAAGATTCCTTGTCTTTCTTCAGAATGAGGGAGAGATTCGAAGTACGGGAGGATGGATCTCGAGCTATGCGATTATTGGTATAGAAGGTGGACAGATAAGGGAGCTATATGTTGATGATATTTATAATGCTGATGGATTTTTAGATATTCAGAGAAAAACATTCGAGGCTCCTAAATCTATGCAGGATGCTCTTTCCTTAGAAAATTGGAAATTCTCCATGGTTAACTGGGATCCAGATCTATCCAATACTATGTATTCTGCAGAAGAGTTTGTTGCTGCTATGGGGAAAGGAAACGATATTGATGGACTGATAACTATGGATATATCTTTCATTCAGAAACTTTTGGATAAATGGGGAGGATTAGAAATTCCCGGAGAAACAGATATCATAACTAGTGCAAATCTCTATGCAAAGATATTCGAGATGCATACTTCTTTTACCCCTGGATCTAGCAGAAAATCTACTTTCTTATCTAATCTTGCAAACGAATCTATTAAAAAGGTTCTCTCCTCAGACATCTCGGGATATGAAGATATTGCAGAAGTAATAACAGAATCATTAGAGGAAAAACATCTCCAGGCAACATTTAAAAATTCAGATGCCTTTAACTACATGAACTCAAACAACTGGGCAGGTTCTTTGGAAATAGAATACGATGGGGCTCCACTATCCGTTGATTGGAATTGGGGGGCTAATAAAGCAAATCTTTACATCAAGAGAAACCATAATTTAACAGTTACTATAAAGGATGTTGATCAAATGATATTTAAATACTCTCTTGCAATACAGAATGATTCTCAGAAAGATGAATATCCTGAAGGAGAATATACTAACTATCTACGTACATATCTTCCTTTAGATTCTCAAATCCTCTCGATAAAGGGATTAGACGACAATGAATATGATATCTATGAAGAAAATAACTATAAAGTTATAGGAGGGTGGTTCAATATTCCAATTCAAAAGATAAGTACTTTTGAAATATTATATAAATTAAAAAAGTCAGACGATCCTCTGAACTTCCCGATTTCTGTAGATGGAAACAACAAAGAGCTTAAGTTGGAGATCTTTAAACAAGCTGGTACCTCTCAAGACGCCTATAAAATAGACATTCTATATCCTGAAGATTGGAGTGTAATAGAAGCAGAGAATCTAAATGGACTGGGAAATCAAATGACTGGAAGATTTGATCTTAGTAATAACATCCCTCTACACGTTCTTTGGGGAGAATAGTTAGATTTTAAATTCTCTATTCTCTTTCAAGTATGCATATATATCTAATATCTCGTCTGCAGAAGTATTTTTAAGTGCTGCAAATTTAGCAATCTCCCTTCTAGAAAGGTCTGTATTAATCGGCATCCTATTAGAAATCCCCATCTGTTTTATAAAGGTTGCAATATGTTTAGATTTACAACTACTACAGGAAAAGTGTATAATGCTCGAGTTTCCGGATTCCTGGAGTATTACCAGGTCCGAAGGGGAATATGGTGAACCACATTTATCACAAAACTTTGCAATAGTATTTATAAAGAATTGTTTCTTTTTCTCTATTGTATTGTTTTTCTCACCTTTCTCCATATCTAAATTATACCATACCTTTTTAAAATGACTGATCAGAAAGATAAGGATAAGTCTCTTAAGAAACTTGTCAAAAAAGGCAAAGCTATGGGTTTTCTAACAGAGGAAGATATACTAGAAGAGATTCCTCATATTGAAAATGATCCTCTTTTTTTGGATAAGGTATTTAAAGCGTTACAGAAAAATGAGGTGGAAGTCTTAGAAACAGAAGATAAGACAGTGGAGAAAACGGAAAAAACTTTAACCCTTGAGAAGAAGATTAAAATACTTAAAAGTATTCAGACTAATATTTCTACAGATGCAATTAGATCTTACCTCTATGAAATAGGGAAGATTCCTTTATTGATATCTGAGGAGGAAGTAATATTGGCAAAAAGGATTGAGAAAGGGGAGGAGGAGGCTAGACAGCTTCTGACTACAGCCAACCTAAGACTAGTTGTAAGTATAGCGAAGAAGTACGGTAAGAGTGGCTTAGAGCTTCTAGATTTAATACAAGAAGGAAATATTGGTCTTATGAGGGCTGTAGAGAAATTTGATTATCACAGAGGCTTTAAATTTTCTACATATGCTACTTGGTGGATACGACAAGCTATTACTAGAGCCATTGCTGATCAAGCAAGAACAATTAGAATACCTGTTCACATGATTGAAACTATAAATAAGTTCAACAAGACTACAAGTATTCTTACTATGAAACTGGGAAGGCCTCCTAAGGATACAGAAATCGCAAAAGAAATGGATATTGACGTTGAGAAAGTTGCAGAGATTAGAAAGATAAAACAGAACCCTACCTCTTTAGCTACACCGATAGGAGAGGAGAAAGATACTAAACTTTTAGATATTCTTCCTGACAAATGGTCACAAACACCAGAAGATTTTGCAACTAGTGAATTTCTTAAAAATCAATTACATGATGTAATGGACTTGTTACAAGACAGAGAGAGAAGAGTTCTTTCATTACGGTTTGGTTTAGATGATGGAGTTACCAGAACACTTGAGGAAGTTGGTAAAGAATTTGGTGTTACAAGAGAAAGGATTAGACAGATAGAAGCAAAGGCTCTAAGAAAACTTAAGGAAAAATCAACCCAGAAAAGACTTAATGATTACATTGATAACTAATTATCTGTCTCTGTTAAAAGAAAAAATTCTTGGGGAGATACGGGGAAGCTCTCCTCTATCCTTAGTTTTACTTTCTCTATTTCTTCAATATCAAAGCTTGATCTAATGGGCCTAGTATAGTTCGCAGCATTGGGATTAATATCTACCCCCTGAGTTTGAAAGTAGGCAGAGAACCCTACCCAAACTAGAACAACCACCAATAACAGTATTAGGACATAGAGAGATTGTTTTAATATTTTCATAAACTATTAATCATAGAAATTACCTATTGGGATATGATATATCCTCATATGGATTGAGAAACTGTTTACTTCCTCATTTTCACCATCGTCACTATATGCAACTGATTCAATTACTGGATACATTGGAAGAGACTCTAAATCTTTCAAAAAGTTAACTAGATCATTTTTCTTACCTTCTATTGTCAAACGAACAGACCAAGGCTCTAATACTCCCGTTGCAACAGGATTATCTTCCTTATATTCTGCGAAGGATAACCCTACCAACACAAATCCATTACGAGAAGATATAGCATCTATATTGGCCATGAACAGACTAAAGTCTCCATCAGTAGGAAAGACTAAAGAAATATCTTCAAAATCGTCTTTAAGTCCAATATATTGCGTATCTAACTCAGTAAGGGCACTTATCTTTTCTGTTAGAGCCTTCTCTGTTGTTTCTTTCTCGGAGATTTCCGCATTTATTCTAGTAATTGTAATAACTGTTGGCCTTATTGCACCCGCTATTAGAACTATTGCTACAGCAACGGTTATCCCAGTAAAAATGTATGAGATTTTCTTCTCAGAAATCTCTCTCACCACTTTCAATAAACCTGTTTTACCTTTCTCCATTATTCTTCTATTTTAAAACTAACTCTAACTTCATATGTCTCGGCTTTTTTTGTTATATTAAACATAACCTCTTTGTAACTGATATTCTGTTTCAAAGCAAATTCATAATTCTTTATAGTACCAAGACTAGTTGCAAGAATATGTAAAGATACTCTATTCCCTGTTAAAGAAAAGGTCTCTAAATGTAATGCACTAGGAATACCACTGAGAATCTCGCTAACGGTTGAAGATTTAAGCCCTTGATTTTCCCTTATTTTACTAACATCTACTACTAATCTTTGAAAATTTTCAAATTTGACAGTATTCTGTATCCATGCCTCGTTCGAAAGTAATACAACTTTGTCATTCACCGATTCGGTTAGATCGTTGTTTTGTTTATCCAATATAAATCTGGCAAAGAACACTCCTAGTACAATTACTTCTACTGTCACAAGTAAGTATTTCCCTATATTGAATAACCAAGCATAAGCATTCCCCCATACATCAGAAGAGGTAATAATTGGGTTCAAAAAGTTTATAGATTGTCTTTCCTTATCAAACATGGGCAGTGTCAAAGTACTTATTAAATCAGTATATCACAACCTACTGAATCCTAGGAAACAGTATTATCTTTTCCCTGTTTGCCAAAGCATTTAATCCTTTCTCAGCACTAAGAGGGATAATTGGGAGATATTTCTCTGAGACAATTTTTAATAGATAGGAAAGATTGTTAATAATTTTCTGAGCTTGTTCTTTATCGATATTTTTACTCCATGGCTCTTCCTTTGTAATATATTTATTTCCAAAGTCTGCTAATTCATCAATCTTTGAAGAAGCCAAATATATTTCAAAGTCTTCATAGTAGTTATTAATCTCCTCTTCAAGAACATCTATCTTTTTCTTAAAACTATCTTCTACTTTTTCTTCATTGTTGATCTCAAATCCCTTACTGTCCGCAATATGTATCACCCTATTAAGAAGATTCCCGTAGTTATTAGCCAATCTCGCATTATAGCTGTTGACTAATTCTCCTTCTTTATATGCTGCATCTCCATACGTTGGAATTCCTGTTAAAAGGTAGAATCGGACAACCTCAGGACCATACTTCTGTTCCTGTTCAAAAGGTGAAATTACATTACCTTTCGTTTTAGACATCTTTGTCCCATCGGGAGCTAACACCATTCCATGAACTAATAGTTTCTTACTCTGTTCCAAACCTACAGAAGCTAACATCCCTTGCCATATTGCTCCTTGAAACCTCAAGTTGTCTGGGCCACATATTTGTACTCCGGGCCACCAATCCTTTAATCTCTTTTCATCTGTTCCATACCCAATTACATTTACATAGTTAGTCAAAGCGTCAAACCATACATAGAATACTTGTTCTGGGTCATCTTCCACTTCTATCCCCCAAGGTAAATTTTTCTTTAATCTAGAAATACTAATATCTTCTATCTCTTCTAGAATTTTTCTTAATTCTGTTCTCTTTGTTTTAGGTTTAAGAAATTCTTCATGTTCATTAAACCATTTAAGCAATTGATCTCTATATTTTGAGAGTTTAAAGAAGTAATTTTCTTCTTCCTTCTCTTCTGGTTTTGTACCATGATCTGGGCATTTCCCATCTACTAGATCTTTCTCTGTCAGAAATCTCTCACAACCTACACAGTACAATCCTTTGTACTTCTTTTTATATATATCTCCATTTTCCTTACATACTTTCCAAAATTTTCTTGCTGCTTCATAATGTTCTTTTGATGATGTTCTGTAAAAATTATCATAATCTACAATGAAGAGTTTACAAAAATCTTTTAGCCTCTGAGAGTATTTGTCTACAAATTCTTCTGTACTTAATCCTTCTTTCTCTGCTGTTTCGAATATTTTTTGTCCATGTTCATCTGTCCCTACATTAAAAAATACATTTTCTTTCCCTAGTTTACTTCTAAAATATCTAGCTATTGCATCTGCTTGTACAAATTCAATTGCATGACCAATATGTGGTTCAGCATTTACATAGGGGAGTGTAGTTGTAAGGTAGAATTTATCTTTCATA
>Ga0075122_10000656_pt1 | contig 26520 bp, 40 predicted proteins | sample AntAceMetag02UKB_FD_69790 | JGI IMG/M metagenome (GOLD analysis project Ga0075122, IMG submission 69790) | Saline lake microbial communities from Ace Lake, Antarctica - Antarctic Ace Lake Metagenome 02UKB | ecosystem: Environmental > Aquatic > Non-marine Saline and Alkaline > Saline | place...
TGCAGAGTCCATTAAGGCATACGGTTTCCGTGTGCCTATTCTTATTGGGAAAGACAACGAGGTAATCGCTGGACATGGCAGGAGGCTGGCAGCCAAAAAGCTGAGAATGAAAACTGTCCCGGCAGTTTTAGTAGATGACTTATCTGATGAACAGATACGAGCGTTCAGGATAGCAGACAACAAGGTCGGGGAAGGGGACTGGCTTATAGATACCTTGGGTGAGGAGCTGGCTGGCCTGACTGAGACTGAGGGGATGTACTCAGGGTTTGATACGAAAGAGAAAGAGGATATTCTGGAAGCTGCTGGACAAATGTCATTCCTTGATGGATTCATAGCTGAAGCGGAAGCGAGTGGGGTAGGTGGTGCAGACGGGAAGATAGGCCAACGTCCTCCTGATATACATGCAGATCTGGTGGGTGTCAGGTTCTTTTGCGATGACGATCAGCAGGCGATTGTTATGAAAGCTATTGCGAAGGCTAAGAGCGCATTCAGTGTGAGTACGGTTCACGATGCTGTTCATTTAATATGTGCAGATTTTTTGGAGGTGACCAATGGCGGTGGGTAAGGGTATTAAGCACCTGAAAAAGCAAGTAGTTAGTGAGTCGGTGTATGAGCTGGCAATCGAGAGATTGAATAATGTGTACGATAGATTCGATCATATAGCTGTGCTGTTTTCTGGGGGAAAAGATTCTACGGTTTGCTTACAGCTTGCCCTGGAAGTAGCCAGAGCCAGGAATAGATTACCTCTCGATGTAGTAATGTGTGATGAAGAGGCAATACCTTTTCAGACTGAGGATTATGTTCGGAGGGTCAGTCAGATGGACGGGGTGAATCTTCGGTGGATGTGTCTGCCTGTCCTCATGATTAATGGATGCTCACGGACAAGTCCTTGGTGGTGGGCGTGGGCACCTGAAGCAAAAGATAATTGGTGCCGACCTCTTCCACCTGAAGGCATTACTGACTTGCCTGGATTTGTTTTTGAGCCTCCTGAGAGCAGACCTCACTTCCCAAACATATCCCATCTGATGTGGTATCCAGATCAAGGGAGCGTGGGAGTTATCTTAGGTATACGGGCGCAAGAGTCTCTTACAAGACAGCGCATGGTGACATGCAAGGCTGACGATAATTATATTGTGCAGTACGATTATCCCCCATGCAGCAAGTACATGCACAAGATCTATCCTATTTATGATTGGACGGATCACGATGTATGGACAGCACCGGACGTATTTGGTTGGGATTATAATTATGCTTATAATGTAATGGCTGCTGCCGGGGTTAGCATGCACAATCAGAGATGTTCCCCGGCGTTTGGGTTTGAGCCTTTGCAGAAATTGTGGACGTACAAGACCTGCTTTCCTGAGATTTGGGAGAAGATGATAGATCGGGTAGACGGGGCCAACACCGCAGTAAGGTATGCGGTTACTGAATTGTATGGGTACGGGAAACTTCCAGACAAACCTTCGGATATTCGGTGGGAGTCTTTCTTGATCGCGTTCTTGAAGAAGCATGATCCTGAGACAGCGAAGGTCACGGCTATGAAAATCAAGATGCTGATTGCGAGACATTACAGTGCAACCCAACATGATCCTATCTTGTATGAGGTTCCGCATCCTGATACCGGACTCAGTTGGGGATTCCTGCAGATGTTGGCGATGCGTGGAGATCCGAAGGGGAGGAAAGATCCTGGGTCGCGGTCAAAGAAGCTGGGTACGCCTGAGTACGATAAGGCCTGGGCCAAATACAATAAGGAGTTAGACAAATACAACAAGGGAGGTGCTGACGGTGGCTCAAGATTCTAAGGCTAAAACTAAAGCAAGGGTGAAACCTAAGTGGGCAACAGATATTGGGGATATACGGGGGAAGCTGGCCCTCAAGAAGATCACGATAGAGAATGATATACCAATGGATGAGCAGCCCATGAGCAATATTGAATGGGTGGATATGGATAAGCTCCATTCAAATGAGTACAATCCAAACTTTGTATACAAGACGGAGCTGACCTTACTGAAGATTTCTTTGCTGGAAGATGGATGGACCGCACCTATTGTGGCTCGGAGAACCGGGGAAATTGTAGATGGATTCCATCGGTGGTATTTAATGGGCGATAAGCAAGTCTATAAGATGACCGGTGGGAAGGTTCCTGTTGCATATCTTCAGGAAGGTACTGATCCGGCACATCAGGTAATGTCCACCATTCGACACAACAGGGCCAGGGGCGCACATATTATTGTGGATATGGCGGAGATAGTGTACCGGCTACTGGATGTGGAGAAGGTGCCCAAAGAGGAAGTTATGGAGAGACTTCAGATGGAGAGCGAGGAAGTAGACAGGCTCTACTCAAAGGGCGATATGTTGCAGCTCGGATCCAAGAAAGAGTTCGGGAAAGGTTGGGTGCCGATGCGGGAGGATTCGTTCCAGAAATAAATAAAATATGTATTGCTAAGTAGCTACAAATACTATATTATATACTTGTCTGTATTGAGATAGCTACCTCCAAACATTAACCATCCTGAAGATCCCTGATAGCGCGAGCGTCAGGCAGCTTATCTCAAGCTGAGACAGATCTTCGGGATTTTTATTTGGAGGGAGCGTGGAAAATATATTAGATCAATTAGAAATGACCACCAGTTCCAACGAGAAGATTGCTATCCTGAAGGCGAATGACTCACCAGAACTCCGCAAGATGTTATACCTCACCTACAGTACAGAAGTTGTAACCAATACCAAAGTAAATCCAGATGATTTTGATACCGGGGCTGGATCTATCTTAGAACATTACACTAAGGTTCTGGATGCGATAGGGGAGTGCTGCAATTCGCATAGCCACGTTAAGAATCAAGAGACAGTTACCAGAATTGCAAGGCGATTGCACCCGGGTGCACTAGACGTACTGTGTAGGACACTTAACAAGAGCTGGAAATGTGGTATCAATGCATCTGTTATAAACAAGGCATTCCCTGATTTGATCGAGGTGTTCAAGGTACAGCTTGCGAACAAGTACAAACTGGATAAGAAGTATAAAACAAAAGAATGGGATTGGTCTTATAAGCTGGACGGTATTCGGGTAGTTTGTTTGTGGGAGGGAGGGGAGTGGCTCAAGTATACACGGACAGGCAATCCTATTTTATCTTTGTCGTATTGGGATGAGTCTTTGGAAGACTACCGCAAGCAGACAGGGAGTACCTTCATTGATGGAGAGGCGTACAGGCATGATCTTACCTTTGAGGAAATAAAAGGTAATGTTATTCGGAAGAAAAAAGCGAGGGAGGAAGTTGGGTATCATATTTTCATAGAGGGCGGGGCCGTGGGATTCAGGAGTATGGATGCTTCTGATTTTTCATTGCCTGAATATCAGAATGATTTCATCACACCAACAAGCAAGGGTCGGCTTCCTCTGGGTAAGATAGAGGCGATGTTGGAAGAAGCTATAATGAATGGATATGAAGGGCTAATGTTCCGGAACGCCAGTAAGATATATGATTTCAGAAGGTCGAATGAGTTGTTGAAATTCAAGTTCAAGAATGAGGAAGATGGAGTTGTGTGGGCCAAGGTTATAGGCATAGAGTGTGAGGACATGGTTATCAATGAGGATGGCATGATGACAACTGAGAACCTTATGGCACGGCTGATCGTGGAGCTTGAGTCGGGTGATGTAGGGCCGGTAGGCAGCGGGTTCTCACGACCCTTCAGGAGAGCCACAAGAGACAACCCTGATATTATAATTGGTAAGAACATTGATGTTCGGCATCAAGGATTTGGATCTAAGGGTAAGATGCGGTTCCCGGTATTTCTCAGGGAGCGTGATGATCTATAAGCAGAATATTAATTGACAAATATTTTTATTTAGTATATAATTATATATAAGAGTAAATCAATTTGGAGGAGGTAGCGATGGAGTTTACATACGATGGAGGAGCATGGGGAGGGTACGGGGTAAGAGGGCAGCATAAGTTCTACGTGTTCGTGGTATCTGGGGACGAGGAAATAATGTGGTACTCAGCATTACAGCGTGGGATGCTCACGCAACTGAATGATTGCCAGTATGAATCTCGGTTCCCGGTAGTGAAAATATTCATGAAGGTTGCAACTGAAGAGTTTGGGAAGAGGTCTTTGTTTTACAGCTTCTATGTTAACCTTGGAGTGTATAAGCACACGATCAGGATCAACTCATTCGACACCGGGAATACCGAGAAGTTTTTTGAGGCCCGTGGATCGTTGCTCACGTTTGATGCGGTAAGGGATATACTTGGTCCGAGCAGTAAGTCGGTGGCTATCCTGAAGAGGCAGCCGTATATCTCGTCTGCGGATCTTAGTAATATCTTGATGCTTTCCAAACCGGAGATAGATTGTAAGTCGGGGTACAATGCAAAGGCAATAGGAAGTAGGAAACTATTCTTTTAATGGAGGTGAGGAATGTCACACTGGACAAAGACGAAAGCCAAGATCAAGGATCTGGGAACACTGGAACGGACAGCTAAAGAACTTGGCTGTACTGTCCAGAAGGGAGTCAGCCTGAATAGTCAGTGGGCAGGGGCCGTGGATGCTGAGATGGTTCTGTCCTATACGGATAAGAGTGGGACTGTCGGAGTGGCTGGCGTGGTGAAGGATAAAAATGGAGAGTACGTGATGCAGATGGATGAGTATTACAATCCCATCGTGGAGGTGATTGGGGTTGGGGCTGAGAACTTGATGCATGGATATACCGCAAACGTAGTACGTGGTCAGGCTTCCCAAATAGGATTTGTCTCTGGGGAAGTCAAGTTGGAGAACGGGGACTTGGAAATACATATAACAATTTAGTCAGGAGGTAGTTAGGTATGTCGAAGATTACTGTGTGCGATGATTGTGGAGATAAGTGTGATGTAAGGAAGCTCAGTGATGTGTACGAGGAGGAGCTGCCAACGAAGGTGGGGAATGTTACTCTCCGGCTTTCGATCGATGGCGAGAAGGATGCTTGTGATAAATGCGTGGCTATGGTTTTCCGGAATATTCTGGACAAATTACGGATGACTTTCACGGTACAGCGAAGCAGGGTCAGCAAGAAGGCTCCCGCAAAGAAAGAGAAGGAGGCAAAGAAATAATGGGAATGGTGAAAGTCACGGTGGCAAAGGATGGATCAACTGCCAAGGTGGAAGTTGATGGCATTCTCGGTTCCGGCTGCAAGACCCTGACTGAAGGACTTATTCAGGCTATGGGAGAGTCAGTGGAAACGGAGGATACGCATGAGTTCTATCAGTCTGAACAGATAGAGGAAACGGTGGGGGTATAAGGATATGCCAGATATTGTGGTGCGGGTGAGTGCGGATGGTAATAACGTGACGGGCCTGTATTCGGATCAGATCGAGTATGGGGCCATTGGGGAGCTTGGTATAGAGAGGGCTTCGGATGTTCGGTACAATCATGCCACACGGAAATGGGAGGTATACATCCGTATGACAAAGGAGGTGCTACCGGAGACTTTCACAAAGCGTTCCATGGCCTTGGCGCATGAGGTAGCCTATTTGAATAAACGGATAGGAGACTACCTTGAACATTAGAGAAACGATAGACACAGCAGTAGTGAGACATAAATTTGCCAGACGTAGAAACCTAACGAGGCGTAAGGCTTCGGGAAAGGCTTCTGCGTCTGGTATTTTTTTGGTCTTCAAAGATAAGATGGCGGAGTTGGGGTTCGGACAGCACGGGATGCTTACAAAGAAAGAGTTCAACATGCTGTCTGGATTCATAAAGGTATCAAAAAATAATGGGTTGGATGATGCAGACATATACTCACTTGTGGAGAAGGTTGTGGATAGCTGGCAGTTACTCAGGTCTAAAGTTTTACAGACAAAGAAGGGAATAAAATGGGTGCTGCCTGACCGTCCTTCTATCAGAGACTTTTTGGTATGTAGGGATGCAATCTTAAATGAGATAGCAGACAAGCCGGTGGTACAAGAGAGCATGCCCTTGGAGAAGGCTGTATTTCAAGGTATGACTTATTCTCCGGTTAAGAGAGGGCCGACACAACAGGAAATTGACGAAGAGTACATGAAGCTTATGGGTGAATATGATGAATGAGATTGTCTATCCTTGGGAAATAGACCACGAATCTGAGGCGTTCTACAAACTCCGGTCAATGGTGAGTATGTACGATTTTCCAGATACGGTGTGGATGGCACCTGATAATATAAAGATGATAAATCAAGTCGCGGATATGGTGCGTTTCTGTAGCCGTACAAGGAATTGGGTACTTTGTTTTTGCAGTTCTCCAAGCTATATGAGGGAGATGTATATTTGTTTTACTGCAACGTGGGTATGCTCAAATGATAAGAGATTTTGTATAGCTGATATAGATTATCTGGTATCAGCATTTTATGGGGATGAAGAGAAGCGTGACAATTTGGAGCATACCGACCTTCTTATAATTCCATACGTGGATAGAAGTAATATGTCGGTAGTAAAAATCAAAGGATTTGTTTTGAGCATGTTGCAACGGAGGAAGGTGAAGAGACTGGCTACGGTATATGATATTTATACCAAAAAAAATATATCATCAGTGGATGATTGTGTAGCTGTCTCAAAGGATATGCTGGACACGTTAGGAGAGATGGCCTTGGAGTTATTTGTTGGGAATAAAGCGAAGTATGTATATATCAGTCTTCCAGAATAATGTTAGCGGAGGTAGTCAATGGAGTATAAGGAGTTTCTTAAAGCAGGTGACGATATAGTAGAGTTTTACTTAGATAAATTGCTGGATGTTCTGACACCTCTAATCAAGGAGCAGATAAGGAAAGAAGGTGTTGGGATGGATTACGAACTGTGGGCATCTATTTATGATGAGACTATTTCCAAAATAAAAACTGCTTCGGCCTCCAAGATAAATCTTTTGACGGTGCTGATGCTTACTCATACGCTAAGTGGTAGAACGGAACAGGTGGCAACTACTGAGACTCTAGTTCTGGATGCAATATCAAGATACCTTGATCCATCTTTACCAGCAAGGATGTTTGGGGAAGAGGAGAAGGTATGAGTACGGTAGGATTTGGGTTACTGAAATCTTCATTACAGGAACCACAGCCTTTAATAGCCATGTATAATTCTGGTATTACAGAAAGTTTATTCTTAGATGGTGCTGAGAAGTTGGCTTTTAATTTTATAAGAACCTATGTGCATAGTTTCGGAGGTTCCCCGGATCTGGTAACAGTCGCGGTGGAATCAGGAAATACAAATTGCTTCGAGAATTTATCAGATGCACAGTTTCCATATTGGGTGGAGCAAGTACAGGAGAGGCATAAATTCAATAGCTTACGGAGTGCAGCAGAGAGCATCTTGTCCTCTTTGAGAGACAGTCATACAGACAGGGCGTTTGATGTAATCAAGCAGACGTACAGGGATCTTTCAGTTACTAGCAGCGCGATGATCGCTGATCTGACATATCTTCAACAGCAAGTTCTGGAACTACATGACAGTGTGCAGACCTTATCAACAATGCCGGGTGTTTCATTCGGGATGCCCTATTTGGATCAGGTATGCGGTGGGATGCAGGGTGGGGATATGATAGTGATTGCAGGAAGTACATCAGTAGGCAAAACTTTTTTATCTTTGAAGTATGCATTAGCAGCATATCTAAGTGGATCATCTGTTCTTTATCTATCAACTGAAATGTCTGATATACAAATAGCAAGACGGTTGCTGGCTATGCAGGGCAGAATAAATTCAGCCGACTTGAAACTTGGTAGATTGTCCAGATTTGGTAGGGTAGCGTTTGATCCTTTCATTCAAGAGTTTAGCGGAGACGAGAATTTCTTCAAGGTATTACCGGGAGGTATGTATTCCAAGATAGAAGATATCTCATTCATAGTCAGTGAGCTTCAACCAGATTTGTTAGTAGTAGACGGGGCTTATTTACTAAGGTCGTCTAATCGCTCTCAAGCAACATGGGAACGTATTATGAGTAATATGGAGTACCTGAAGAATTTGGCTCTCACAAATAGTATCCCGATACTAGCAACTTATCAGTTCAATAAGAAGGCTCCCGGTGCGCTGGATGGAATAGCTGGATCTATAGCGATAGGACAGCTTGCATCCATTGTACTCTCCTTGGAATACGAGAGGATTGAGGATAAGAATAACCGAAGTCCTTTGCAGTATAGGATTTTGAATCTGATAAAAGGCAGAGACGGGGAGCTTGGAAAGATCAGGATACTTTTCAATTTCCTGAAGACAACCATTGAACAGTCAATGGTACTATCAGGATACCAGAATGACGGGGATCAAGAACAGGAGCAGCCTATACAGGACTCGGAACCATTCGAGGTATTATAAGGGGAGGTGGTATGTTTGAGTTGTTAGATAAGCAGATCAATGAGGTGGTGAAGTCGATGACTTTGGTAGACTTTATGTTTCGGAAACCTGTGGTGATTGCAAAAACTACTGAAGAATCTGAGATGAAGATGGAATGGATTGATAAGAAAGCTGAGAAGCTGTACGGGGAGTGGGTGCAGTTGTTGATTGTTCTACAAAATATGAGGAGGGATTATGAGCCTACAGAGACAGGAAGATTGGTTTGATAAGCTGATGGATTGGGCCTCTTTAAATCTAGGGTGGGTTGCTGTCATTGTGATTGGTGTCATCCTGTTCATGTACGGTGTCTTTCAAATAGGAATAACCATAGGTAAGTCTTTAGGATAACGGGAGGGGCAGTTATGTCAGGGATAGAATTTCATCAGACAGGCTATGGGCGGAGGTTCTTTGATGGCCAACTGCCTCAGTTAATAAGAGCGATTGGAAGGCTGGCCGAGGCGGTTGAAAAGATTAATGGTACGGAAGATAAAATATGTACCTGTAATTCGGATGCTTATGAACAGTGCATGCACTACGATGGAGATGGTGGATGTATCCACCCTATACGGAAACGATAGGAGATAGCAGCTATGACAGAAGTAAGAGACTTATCGACAGGTAAAGTATGGAAGGACTATCCGGATCTGGATTCGAGGGAAGCTGTGGCAACAGCGTGGGAGGAATATCACGCAGAGAAGCATACTTTCTTTAAAGCGGGGGAAGCAGAGGAGAGAGCATACTATCTGAAAGAGGGAGTTCACTGGTGGTCTAAAGGAAACTTCTGGGCAGAGAAACCAAGAGACGAATGGTGGGAGGAAGTATGAAAGCTTTTAACTTAGCAGGATTATTTATGCTCCTGTGTATACCGGCTCAAGGTATATGTGAGTCAATACCTATAACGATAACGGCGTATTCTCCTACAGTCTCCCAGTGTGACGCTGACCCTCTTGTAACGGCTTCCATGACAAAAGTAAGAGAGGGAATCGTTGCACTGTCAAGAGATCTGGAAAGAAAGCACAACCTGAAATTCGGGGACAAGGTAATAGTAAACTGTGGAGTAAACTCATGGGTACTGGAATTCCAAGACCGGATGCACCACAGGTGGAAAAATAAAGTAGACATTTTTATGTGGAATAGGATGGACGCTTTAAAGTTTGGGAAGCAACAAGGAACCTTGTGGATAAGGAGGTAGCAATGGAAGAGTTTACGGAAGATCAGGGAGTAGAGGCAATCATAGCCCTTCAGAAAATGGGTGGGATAGTTGAACCAGAAGAAAGAGCCAGAAAGAATTGGAATCTCTTTTCGGAGTATGACAAACGCAATACCATGAATTGGTATGATTGGATGTGCAAAGGCGGTGAGTAATGGGGTATCAAGAACGGGTGGATTTAATCAAAGCTTCAAATATAGAGTTCAGCCGTATCTTTGGGAGAGGGCTGGGGCCGTATGTAGATCCTCTATTCGGATTCGATATTGTATCTTTTGATTCGGATATAGGAGTACCTGATGGCATATCCTGTAAAGATTTTATTCTGGAAAAGTATGGCGCCAGAGCAGTGGAGCTGGTTATACAGCTTATCGGAGGAGAGTGATGGACTTTGAAAGAATGAAAGAAGAGTGTCCTTGGTTTATTAAAGAAGATGGATCCTGTGTAGTAACTTTGTGGGGATGCAAAGAGGAAAACTGTGCGCCATATCATTGGGTATGTGAACTGAAGAACTCCATATACATTGATGTAACTGCTGAGATTAAGGACCAATAAGATGGGTTCTTTTTCGATTGATGTAGTAAAGGCCAAGAAGAAACGAAGTACAAGCAGTCTAACAAATGCTGAAGTGGCAGTGATTCGGGAGAGAATGGATCAGGCGGAAGACAAGGAGGCAAAGGCTATAATGGATGAGTACAACATTAGCCTGATGGGTTTGGTTATGCTTACTACGCTAACAAGGAGGAAAGATGTCAGACTTTAAAAGATGCAAGATATGCGGAGAATATGGATGGTTAGATACTCATAAGTGCCAGCAAGCGTGGGATGCCGTAACTTCTGACTACGATCCTAAGTATGAGGACGTAGAAAGAGTTTACGCTGGAAGCGGGAAAGAAGCAGCAGAGAAATGCCTGGGAGAACATCATTCAGACTGGGATTATCCGGAAGAGTTGGAGATGTGGGTACGAAAAGTGGGAGAAACAAAGTGGGAGAAATACATGGTAACGGTGGAGCCTGTGCCGGAGTTTACGGCAACTCCAATAAAGGAGGACAATGGATCTAAAGCTTAGAAAATGGATGTCGGAGATGGCTGAGTTCAGATTACGCGATCCTCAACCTCTACCTGATATTGCTATCTGCTCTGAATGCGGTTGGAGAGGGCCGTCATCAGAATGTGAAACTGAGGAGGACGGAGATTGGGAGACAGGGTATTACGATGTTCATGTCTGTCCAAAGTGTGAAGATGGTGGATGCATAGATAACTATGATATGAGTCCTGAACAACTGAAGAACCGGACAGCGTGGGATAAGAGGGAGGAAGCCCGCAAAAAATAAACCTTGACAAACAAAAAAGAACTCAATACCCTACAGCCTACTATATTAAAGAGTGAGCATATAAATTATGAAATATCTCAGAAGAGAAACACTATGTTCAAGTAATTAGAATGATTGTCAAATAATTTTATCTAGTAGGTTGTAGGACTTGTCATGCTATCAGCCAGAGGCAGAAAATCCCTAAAAACCAAGCATACTCGGGGAGATCCGTCAACTCCAGGGAAGTCCACAGGTCATAGACCATCAGTATCAGATGACCAGATAATGGAAGCTTTAAAAGCTACGGCAGGCTTCATTACTCAGGCATCAGATAAGCTCTCCATATCCCAAAGTGCCGTGTCAGCAAGGATCAAGCGCACTCCACGTATTCAAGAACTCCTTTCAGATATTAAAGCTGGTCACTTAGACTTCTCAGAAATCCAACTATTAAAGTGTATTAAGTCCAAGGACATAGGAGCTATCAAGTATTATCTTGACTCCCAGGGCAAAGACCGTGGATACGGGAAGCATATCTTAATAGACCAGAATACTCGCCTATCAGGTGATCCGGATAATCCATTAAGTATAATAATGGTACCTTCCCTGGATGCCTTCAAAGAACAATTCCCGATAGAGATTGAAGAACCCAAAGAGGAAACTGATGAGGAAGAGGCTGAATAACTATTGTTTAGCTGAGTCTGGACTGGCAGTATATGCCAAGACCAATCCTTATGTACGTCCTTGTGTGATAGTGAGTCAAATAATTATACGCCCTAGTCATAACACGATAATCAAGACAGGTTGAGCCAAGGCTATGATAGGTTTATAATAGTGAGTTAATCTCAGTGCAGCCAAGGCGAAAAAATGTTAAACTAAGGAAGACTAAGTGGGATTGAGTAAATTACAACAGAGAATCAAGAAATACGGACACGAAGCGGTATATGAGTACATAAAACAGAATCCCGGCATACTCTCAACATGGAGTGAGATTGCAAGACCGGAACAATTACCGCCGCCTGGAGACTGGCAATATTGGCTGATCAAAGCTGGACGAGGGTTTGGGAAAACTAGATCGGGAGCTGAGTGGGTCAAGATGAAAGTAGAGACTGGATGCAAAAGGATTGCGTTGGTCGGAGCCACAACCGGGGATGTTAGAGACATTATGGTTGAGGGCGAAGCTGGTATTCTGTCTCTATATCATGGCGAGAAACCACCTGAATACATTGCATCGAAGCGGAAACTGACATGGCCTAACGGAGCACTGGCTACAACCTATTCTGCAGAAGAACCGAAAAGATTAAGAGGCCCATCGCATGATGCTTCTTGGGCTGATGAAGTAGCTTCATGGAAGTACGCTACCCAGACATGGGATCAGCTTATGTTTGGATTACGATTAGGAACGAATCCTCAGTGCTGTATCACCACCACTCCCCGCCCTATACACCTTATTAAAGAGCTACTCAAAGATCCGGCCTGTGTTGTCTCCGTTGGGAGTACCTACGAGAACAAGCAGAACCTTGCCAAACAGTTTTATAAAAAGATCATTCAGAAGTATGAGGGAACCCGGCTCGGCAGGCAAGAGATCCACGCGGAGATACTGGATGATAATCCGGATGCGGTATTCAACCGAGATGATATTGACAAGTACAGAGTGGATAAGATACCTGATGGGATTGACATAATCAGGAAGCATGTGGGAGTGGACCCGGCTATATCTTCAGGGGAGAATGCGGATGATACCGGGATAGTAACATCCGGGCAAGATCAACAAGATCCTTCTCACTATTATGTATTTAGGGATGATACGTGTCACTTGTCTCCGCAAGGGTGGGCCTCAAAGTCAGTGCAGGTATACCATACTTCGATGGCGGATAAGATAATTGGGGAAGTGAATAACGGTGGAGATCTGGTTGGGACTATCATAAAGTCAGTGGATCCATCAGTCAACTATGAGGCGGTGCATGCGTCTCGCGGAAAGATAACAAGGGCGGAACCGATAGGAGCCTTGTACGAGCAAGGGAGAGTTCATCATGTTGGGAGCTTTCCCTTGATGGAAGATGAAATGTGTAATTGGTCACCGGATATGGGAGGCTCACCAGACAGGATGGATGCACTGGTATGGGCTATAACTTCTATGATGAGTCCTAGCAAAATCTTTGTGGGGTAGTATAGAATGGGAATTATAAGTGCAGCAAAGAAGTTACTGAAACGAAATTACGCAATGGCGGATATGTATATGGTAGGATCAGGACAGCCTATCTATTCCACGTTCACGATTGCAAAGGCGGTCAAGGAAGGATACAAGGCTTCGCCCACTGTGTACCGGGCAATTTTTCTGATTACCAAGTCGGCAGCCAGTGTACCTTGGATCGTATACAGTGCAGATAACGAACCGATGCCAGATCATTATCTTACCAAGATGCTGCAACATCCTAATCCAAATATTTCAAAGCAGGATCTATTTGAGCTGATTATTTCATGGCTGCTACTGGCTGGCAACTCATACATGAAGAAAACGAAAGTCGGGAATAAGACCAATGAGTTGTGGCCTATATCTCCGGACAGGCTGGCAGTGGTTCCCTCTAAGGACATTGAGGAATGGTTGAAGGGATACGCTCTGGATAAGTCAGGGATGGTGGATTACGAACCGAGCGAGATTATTCATATGAAGTTCTTCAATCCAGCAAACCCCCTGATAGGTATATCCCCTTTGGAAGCTGTGTCTAAGACGGTGGATGTAGATGTGGATCAGCAGAAGTGGAACAAGTCAGCTATGCAGAACCGGGGTGTACTGGATGGGATCGTTTCAGTTGACCGGGAGATTACAAGCCAGAAGCAAGCAGATGAATTGTCGGATGCTTTAAACGAGTCTGTCTCTGGAACAAAGAACGCCAGAAGGCTGCGGGTGTTTGGGTCGAACGCAAAGTATTTCAGGACTGCAAGATCCCCGATTGAGATGGACTTTAATAACTCAAGGAAAGAGAATCGGAACGAGATCTATATTACCTTTGGAGTTCCGCCACAATATGCAGGAGTCCAGGAGTCAAGTACCTACAATAACTACCAAGCTTCTGAGATTATCTTTTGGGTAGGGACGGTGCTTCCAATACTTGATGATGTGGCTGATGCAATGACATTCAGTTTACAGGATGAGCTTGAGCCTGGACAAAGGATTAGTTACAACAAGATGGCGATACAGGCTATCCGTGGAATCGTGGAAGGGAAAGCAAAGGCTGCACTATACCTATTTAGAATGGGGGTTCCTTTCAATCAGATTAATGGCCTATTTCAATTTGGGGCTAAAGAGTTTGAGGGATGGGATAAGTCCTATGTGGGGGGATTGGATATAGATGCAGATCCATCAGGCAAGGATGATCCTACGGCAGTCAGGGATATTGAGGAGATGATTAAAAAAAAAGTCCGTATCTTGAAGTAAGGATGGAGCCGAAAGACTGGATCATAGAGAAGGACAGGATAGCAGAGGAACATATGTCAGCTTACCAAGCCATATTAGAAGATCAGCAAGCGATGCTCTTTAGCCAATTAGGGAGCATTGATAAGAAGGGTGTGAAGGGCATCCTCAGTTTCTTTGACGGTGATTTGGAAGAGGCGATATTGGATACCTACTTGGAGGCTGGATTGGTCTTCGGGGATGATTTGGTATTTGAGGAACGGGCGGATGATTACGATGAGGCTTTGTCTGAAGCGATTCAGGAAGAGACAAACATATTGAAAGAGAAGACGGACATCCAGGACTCGACTGCAGATCAGATCGGGAAGCAGATGGAGCATGGGGCCAGGGAAGGATGGACTACGGCACAGTTGCAGCAGGCCATAATGGATGTGTCAGTCTTCAAGGCATCGAGAGCTTTGAGAATTGCAAGGACAGTCACCGGTGCCGGGGCAAGCCAAGGACAATTTCTTTCGGGTAAAATGGTGGGCGCTTCTCACAAGATATGGTCTACTGCCGGGGATACGCATGTCAGGGATGCACATCAGAAGTTGAACAATAAGAAGATTGGGATAGATGAAACCTTTTCAAATGGTGGAAGGTACCCACTGGATCCAAGGCTATCGGCTGCGGAGAGAATCAACTGTCGGTGCGGGTTACTCTTTGTGAGAGGGGAAGCGCCGCCATTGACGGATGCGGATTTTGGGGCTACGGAGCCGCCAGAAGATCCTATGATGAAGGCACAGAGTTTAATTAGTTGTACCAACAAGCCATTCAAGAAGGATTGGGATGAAAGATCATTCAGTGAATGGATGGAGTATCGGGCAAAGGAACTGAGGCGGGATGCTTGTAAGGGATACCGTAGAACGACAGGCGGGCGTTGGGTTGATGCAGACGGTAAGAATGTATCAGACGATATATCCAGGCAGCTTAATGAGCTGAAGACTCCACCAGGATGGGTGAATGTGACTGCCAGTAGTGATCCAGCAGCAGACCTTTTGCTGGTTGGGCAGGACTCGAAAGGTCGATGGAAGTATGTATATTCAGATGAGCATTATGAAGCAGCGGATATAGATAAGTTTAATCGGGTGAAGCTATTCTCAAAGGATATGGATTCGGTCAGGGATAATGTAGAGGCGGGGATTGTCAAAGGGGATACCCAAGCCTACCTGTTACGACTGGAAGATGAGACGGGGATCAGGATAGGATCGACTGCGGATACCGGGGCAGACGTTCAGGCTTACGGACTAACTACCCTGGAAGGACGGCACGTTAAGATAGACGGGGACATTATTAAACTGGACTTTATTGCGAAGGAAGGTATACCGGCTTCATATGAAGTCTCGGATCAGGTGGTTGCAGATTTCTTGAAGGACAGACTGGATGTGACGGATGCAGCAGAGCAGATGTTTCCGGATGTTGATAATACCAAACTGAATAAGTACCTGAAGAAGATGTCGGGCGGGAAAAAATATACCGTCAAGGATTATAGGACGTACAACGGAACGCGGATAGCGTATGAGGAGTTGCAGAAGTATTCCGGAAAGGTATATACTGTTAAGGAGAAGGAAAAGATTATTAAGGAAGTGAGTACGGCTGCCAGTGAGTTCCTGATGAATACTCCGGCGATGGCAAAGAAGTCATACATAGATCCGATGGTATGGGACATCATAGGAGGATTGCCCTAATGATAAGTGCAGAGAGAAAAGAGAAAGAGGCAGTCTTTAACGATTGGCTGGACTCTATCAATTTTGCGAAACCAGACGGTACTATCATAGAGCCTACCTTAGTGCCAGACGAAGAGGAAGACCCCGATGCTTAGTGCTGCGGAGAGGATTAATTGTAGGTGTAGTATGGATTTTGCGATAAAAGAAGATGTGCCGTTTTCTACGGCATCCTTTGAAGGCCATGAAACGAGGAGTTGACATGCCAAACAAAAACAAGCAAGGACCAAAAGGGTCGTGGAGCAGGCGTGGGGACCGGGAAGAAGACTGGCGGCAAGAAAGGTAAATGCTGACATGAAATCATCGGTGACATTTCCGTTATACTGTGAGTATTGGGCCATTACGTGTGAAGTGAGTTTGAATTAAAAGGCTTGATAAATGGATGACATATGACCCCCGCCACTTCAAGAAGGAAGGCCCAAAAAAAGGCAAAACACATAAAATACAGAGTGTGCCCTAATGGATGTGACGGGTATATGATTTGTAGAAATGAGGACAACGTACCGACTAAGCGATGCGCGACATGTGGATTAGTAGAGTTACGACCATGGACAGGTGGCGGAAATGGTAGACGCATACCCTAGAACATAGGCAAAGGAGCAATGTCCGTGCAGGTTCGAGTCCTGCCCTGTCCTGTCCATCTTTTTTAAGTATGCCGAGGAAAGACCTTGAATAACACCCAGGCGGAACAAATCAAGAACGAAATTATATCCATATGCAATAAGCACGGACTGTGGAGTACGGTCGAGTACGACCGCAGGCCGGATTTGAAGATGATAAGGATAAAGGAGATATGTATTAAGGTAGATTAAAATTAAATAAACATTCCAAGACGAGCACCATACGGGCCGGTTGGTATCTTTAGATAAGATATTGCTGGCCCTTTTTATTGTAGGAGGTGACCAGATGAAACACAGGAAACTGCTGGTGGGCGACCAGTTGGGGACCGAGCAAGACAGGATGGAAGCGGAGCTGGAAGCATTGAATGTTAAGATGGATGAGTTGGAGAGAATGGAAAGAGAAGTCGCACAGGATGTTTTAAGATCGAGGGTTGAGGAGAGGGCTAGAGCTGGTCGTACAGCCAATGATTCAGGCATAGTAGTTGGGACACCATCTGAGTATACCACAAGGGCAACAGCGGTTTCGTTTTTCAGGAGATAGGGGATGCAAGTCAACAAAGCTGGATTAGTAAATGCTAAGAGACTGATCAAGCAAGGAGAGGTCAGCTATTCCAAGTGGTCATTCTCTGTAAGTGATGAGAACAAACTGCTCGGTGGGAAGGACGGAGACAACTGGGCAGAATATAAGAAGTGGTTTTTAGGAGAGGATACAAACCAGAAGCCGAAAACAAAGGCCAGATACAAGTATCCCATAGGCAAGAATGGCAAGGTGTTTGTTGCCGCTTTAGATGCAGTCAGGATAAGAGCCGCACAGCAAGCAGCCTTACCGATTTTTAACGCAGCCGGAGGATTAATAGTCATGGCAAAAGAACAGAAGGAACAGAAGTCCACTGCAAGGGATCTTGAAGTCAGGTCAGTTGGAGAAATCAGAGGGATCACGGACGAGGGGATTGTGGAAGCGTACCTTACCAAGTGGGGAACGGTAGATGCGTATCGGTCAACCTTTGTGGAAGGATCCTTCAAGAAGACCTTTCAGGAGAGAGGGGATAAGATCCGACTCCTCTGGGATCACGATGTACTGATTGGTAAGGTAATTGAAACCAGAGAGGATCAGTACGGGCCGTGGGTAAAAGGCCAGATCAATATGAATACTGCTGCGGGCCGGGATGCTTACGAGCACATCAGGGCCGGGGATGTTACAGCTTTCAGTTTTGGATTCAATACCATTAAGGATAAGGTAGTGGATCGGGTACGGATGATTTCGGAAGTGAAGTGTATGGAAGCATCGCCTGTAATATTTCCAGCGAATGAGCAAGCTTCCATTGTATCTATCCGAAAGATCACAGCGAGTGGTGGGGATGAAGAGTTTGAAACGTCTATTCTTAATCGGGACGAGACGAGGAATGACCTTAACCCTGATGTGACTATCCAAATAGATACACCAGGGCTGTCAGCCGAACTTGACGAGAAGGTAAAGGGTGTATTCAAAAGCATGCAGGCTACCGAGGAGGAAAGGGCCACAGACTACGCTGAGACGCTCCTGCTGGATAAGCTGAGAAGTGAAGGCGAGTTTTTGATGAGTGCTCTGTGGACTACCTTGAATGATATTTGGTGGGATGGTGCTATGACGGAGACTGCGGATCAAATTGTTCCGAACACTGATGCAGCCCTCCAGACTTTTCATGGTGCCTATTTGGAATGGGCCGCGAACTACATAGAGAGATTCTATTCAGGGGAACGGTCGATACCGGGAGAACATGAGATTGCTGCCGCTTTGTTCAGGCACAGCAAAGGTGATTTGGAAGGGGTTGCAAAGGATACTTCTTTTAAACTTCAAGAGCTGCTGGATATGAGGAATGGAGGATTACTTCCGATGGAATCCAGGGGCAAACTGGCCGAGCTGCCCGAAGAGATTCAGCAAGCCCACCAGACGGAAAGGACAAAAGCGGTAATGACACTATGCGATGAGTTGAGGCACGGTGGATTCTCGGAGGCTGAAAGGGCCCGGTTTAATGCCCTTCTCTTTGATCCAAAAGACAAAGAGGTTCCAGCCGATACCACAGATGAGGAAGGGGAAGCCTTCGTGTCAGAAATCAGAAACCTGAGAGAGAAGTTGGATAAAGGAGACGAGGAAGATGCCTAGCATTAAAGAACTGCGTGAAGAGGTAATGGCAACCTTTGAGACCCTTAAAGAGTATAATGATAAGGCCATCGAAGAGGCAGAAACCAGGAACGGTACTGCTACTGCGGAATCCAGAGAGATCGTGGATAAAGTAAACACCGCTATCACGGATCTGCAAGGAAGGATTGACGAGTTTGAGAAACGGATGGACCGGCCTCATTTCAACCAGGAAAATCCGGAAAAGTCCGAAGAGGAATCTCTTCAGATGCGGGCTTTGGAGAAATGGCTCCGGTATGGATTCAGTGAAGATGGCCCCGAGAGAATGTCAGTTGAAGAGAAACGTGCGCTGGCTGGCACCTCCGATGCCGATGGTGGGTTCCTTATTCCTCCGACCTTTGAGTCTGGGATTATCATGAACGCCTATGATCTTGCGGAGCTCCGCCCGATCTGTCAGGTGGGAACAACCGGAAGGGATCTGGTAGTTCTCGGTGCGCTCTCTAAACCAACGGTAGCCTGGGGTCGTCAGAGTGTGGCGATTACTGAGCAGGATCTTACAACCGGTGGGGAAAGGATTCAGATTTATGACTGCCGTGCGCTTACCCTGATTTCCAATAACACCCTTGACGATGCGGAAGCAAATATCGTTGCCGAGATGACTGATGCATTCGGAAGGGCTCTTGCTGAAGCAGAGGACGATGCGTTTGCAGCTGCGGCTGGCGATGACTCTCCTTCTGGTTTTTCTGCGGATACCGCAGTACAGGCAAGGTATACTTTCTCCGGTGTTACGGCGGCTTTATCGGATGCTACGCATAACGGCTTCGATGCTCTGACCGCATGTTACTACGGGATTAAGAAAGCGTATCGTAGGAATGGAACCTTTGCTTTGAACTCCAATACAGAGGAAGAGATACGGAAACTGAAAGATGGGAACGGTCAGTATTTGTGGTCCCCCTCTGTTATCGCGGCAACCCCGGCAACCATCCTGGGCCGCCCGATTGTCAATCCTGAAGGCATGGCAGATATTGGGGCTAATGCTTACCCGATTGTGTTTGGGGATTTCCAAGCTGGATACAAAATCCGTGATCGTGCTGGTCTGTCCGTTCGTAGACTGGATGAGCTGTATGCCGCATATGATCAGACCGGGTTCCAGATCAAAAAGAGAGTCGGTGGGAAAGTTACTCTGGCAGAAGCCTTTTGCCCGATTAAGATTGCAACTTCCTAGAACCTGTAACCTTTTAGCTGACTATTAAGAGGAGAGGAATCATGAACAAAAAAAGATGGATCAGTCTAACAGTGGCTTTCCTGCTTGTGAGTACGGCGGGGTGGCTGGTTGCGGCTGACTACAATTCTCCGTGGGTGAAGACTCAGGCATTGTATTTGAACAATGTGCTTGTGACTTCCACCGCTGCGGAGCTGAATTACTTGGATGACGGGCTGGCGAGGACCAATCTCGTTGAGGATGCGCTTCAGCCCTATGGCATTGCAGTCAATCAGATCATGGCTGCGGATGGTGCCGCCTTGGGTGTTGGTGAAACTGCAGGTGACTTCTACTTGAATCTTGGGACCAATTTTATGAACCTGAGGGGCGAGGAAGCTGTAAGCGAGACGGAAACATCTATTGGATACATCCAGTTTATCCTGCCCCCAGAGTATGTGGCGGCAGGGGATGTGAAGATACGTTTTCATTGCCAGATTGCTGGTGCTGGAACGGATAATGCCAGCACGTTTGATATGTCGGCGTATGAAATGGCTAATGGTGCCGTGGGTTCGGATCTTTGTACGACCACTGCTGTGAGTTTTGCAGCTAAGACGACCTATTATGATAAGGACTTTACGATTACCGCAACGGGTCTTGTGGCTGGGGATATTTTGGTTTTCAAATTCACTGCTGCGATAATCGAAAGTGTGGGGTCAGCTTTGGCTTTTTACAGCGATCCCCCGAAGATCCTTCTGGATATTAAGGGATAAAACAGAAACAGTTTTCTGGGATAGGGGTAGCCCCTGAATAGCTGGTAACTCCCGGCCAGCGTTCCCAGAAATTTAAACGGGGGTAAAAGGAGAAACATCATGAAGATGGATATTAAAACCAATTACACCATTGCTGTAGGGCTGGCTCCTGTCTCGGTTGCTGTGGGTACGGATGCGGGGGCAACGATTGATCATGCGTTGGCCCCTTGTGCTGCTGTCGTATTCAATCTCGGAGCGTTTGCTTCGGGGGCAGCTATCACCTGTAAACTCCAGTATTCGGACGATGACTCTACGTGGTCTGATGATGATGCAAGTTCCGGAAATGATGCTGCGGTGAAATCTACCGCCACAGGGATCACTACTCTGAATGTTCCGAATCCTCTGGGACGCTACACCAGGGGTTATATCACTGTTGCAACGGATGCTGTTGTGGTAGGGGTTGTGAATATGTCTGGGCCGCTGAAGAGAGTGACCCCGTAAATGACTCCATGCTAGGACTCGCCCCCTGGCTGTGAGTCTTCTCATACCAGAGTAGGGTACTACACCTCCGCCTTACTCTGGTATTAACCCCAAACCGGGAGATGAACAGAATGGAAAAGAAAAAAGTATTGATGATTGAAAGCTACAAAGGCTCCGAGTATGGGAACGTGACGGTTCTGTTTGAGGCCGGGGAAACGTACATGATAGCACCGGAACTTGCAGATGTATTTGTCAGGGAGATTAAGTGTGGGAAGTATGTACTTCCAGAAAAGATTGTTCAGGAGAAGGTTGCCCCGGTAGAACCTGTCCAGAAGATCAGGCCAGAGGAAAGGCCGGAAGACAAGAAGCCAATAGGGAAGATGCTGCCTAAGAAATCAAAAAACTGGCAGGGAGTAATGGTGAGAGAGACACGCACCGGGATGACAGAAAAAATTAAGAGAGTCAATCATGGGTGGGTGACGTTTGAAAGCGGAACCACAAGTAGGACTACCCATATAAGGAAAGGTTGGGAGGTCGTCTAATGTCCATCGAGCTAGTCTCCTTTGCGAACCTGAAAAGCTTTATGAATTTAGCTGATGCTGCCATCACTGATTATCCAGCATTAGGAGTTATCAGAGATTCAGTAACCGCAGCTTTCGAGAATCATACAAGTCGGTTGTTTGAAGAGATAGAAAGAACTCAGACAATATTCATCGGGAGATGTGTTACCTCCATGATTTCGTTGTCCGGGGTGCCTGTTGCTTCCGTTTCCACTGTCACAGTTACCATAGGTGGAGATGATGAATCCTATACTGAAGATGATGATTACGAGATTACGAGTTACGGGATACGACTTTTTTCGGAGCTGAAGAATAGTAAAATCGTGGTGGTGTATACAGGTGGGTTGTCAGCCGTACCTACGGATATAGCCAGAGCAGCTTTGTTGCAGACTGTTCATGAGTTCCAGAGTAAAGATCAGCTTGGGTCGGAGACGGTAAGGACGGATGGAGGAACCATTTCACATCCTCCTTTGGGATTGCTCAAAGAAGTCAGACGAATATTGCGTCAGTACATACACCCTTTGGGATGGTAAGATGGCAAGTACATGGTACCATAAAGCTGGATTGAGTGTTGATGTTGTTGGGGCCGAGGAAGTGGCAGACTATATTCTCACTATGCCCGAGGAAGATTTCCCGGCAGTAAAAGAAGTATTCAAAGACTCTGTGGTAAGGGCTGCGAATGAAATAAAAAAGATGAAGAAGATGAAGATCCGGACTGGATCTTTGAAGCGGTCTATCCAGCAAGGTGTGCGAGGGAAGAGTATAGAAACACTGGGAGCGTCAGTGTGGAGTGGTTCCGGTTATGGCGGGCGGGAAGTTCTGTATGCTCCGATGCAAGAGTTCGGAGGAACCATTAGAGCAAAGTCGGCATACAGTAATGTTCCCGGTGGGCCTTACCTGAATATTCCAATAGCAGACAATCTTACTATGGCAGGGGTTACACGCGAGTCTGCCAAGTCAGTATTTCAGAGTGGGCAGGGACGGATTATTAAAAGTAAAAGAGGAAAGTATCTGGTGTTCAAAGGGCAAAGCCTGATGTTTGTTCTGGTAAAGGAAGTCACATTGAAACCAAGGTTGGGAATGCGTAAGGCTGCGGATGCAGAAATTCCGAGACTCTTGAGGAATCTTCAGCAAGTGATAGGGGAAGAGTAAATGGGAACTCCGGCACCAACCACCATATTGACAGAGATAGGGCTACGGCTTGCCAATATTACCACAGGTAACGGGTATAATTTCACAGTCAAGAAAGTTGCGAGATCAAGGCTGGAACCGTTTGATGGGTACGATCTGCCTTGTGTCAATTATTGGTCTACCGGATTTTTTAATGCACGAAACGAGTACGGAAAAGATACTCGGACATTGGATGTGTATGTCGAGATCCATAGTCTGACAAGAGATGAACCTTTTATAGATGTGGCAAACAGATTGGCGATGGATGTGGTAACAGTGCTTATGAGAACTGATGCGGCACCCAAAGTATCAGATACTCCCAACTACGAATTGAACGAGACGGTTGCTGACTTGTCTCTGGATTCAGTGGATTACGAGATTGGAGAGGGCCAGAAGCCATGGTGTGGGGCTTTACTAAAGTTCACTATAAAGTATACGTGTGATTCTTTCGATATGGATTCCTATGGTGTATAGGTTAGCTACCTACAAAATTAAATAAGGGAGATGGACAATGGAAAAACAAATGAAAACAATATTTGTTTCTCAGCCTGGACTAGAAAACTTTATGATGCCTATCGTGGAGTCTTTGGAAAGTGATGGGCATGATATAGTTCCGGTTGTTACTCACAATCAGCAAGAACTTGCCCAAGCAGTTGTAGGTGCGGATGTCGTGTGGATCGAGTGGGCGGATGATCTGGCCCAACGTATGACTACCGATATGGCTCTCTTGAACCAAAAGAAAGTCATTCTTCGCATTCATTCCTACGAAGCCTTTGCATCTCACATCGACTACATTAATTGGGAGCGTATTAATCATCTGATATTTGTCTCAGAGTATATCAGGGATCTGGTTCTTACCCGCGTTCCCAAAATCAAAAAACTTCTGAAGGACAATATTCATATCATCCCGAATGGGGTGGATCTGACAAAGCATAAGTTTATCCACAGGGATCGGAACAAGAATATCGCTTATGTCGGGTACATTAATCACAAGAAAGGCCCGATGCTTCTGCTTCATGCCATGCAGAATTTGGTATCCATAGATCCTGAGTTCAAGTTGTTTATTGCCGGGAAATTTCAGGAGCCTAGATATGAGCTGTACTTCAAGCAGATGTCCCGCGAGTTGAAACTTGAAGACAACATAATCTTTGATGGATGGCAGTCTAATATACATAGTTGGCTGGTGGATAAAAGTTATATCGTTTCCTCAAGCATCCTTGAGTCTCAGGGAATGGGGATTCTTGAAGCGATGGCTACCGGCTGTAAACCTCTTGTTCATTCCTTCGTGGGATGGCAGCATGTTTATCCGGAGAAGTTTATTTGGAAGACTATCAACGAGTTTAAAACTCAAGCTGTATCAGCAAGGTACGCTCCGTTGAACTACCGGGCTTTTGTCTCAGATAAATATAATCTTACCTCGGAGATGGTAGCAATCAAAGCTATATTAAAGGATTGTGAGCCGATAGTTCTTACGGCCCCGAAACGGCCTACTTCTATACAGACAAAACTTACGACAAAATTGTCCGTAGTAATGATGGTAAAGGATGAGTCTAAGAATCTGCATAGATGCTTGAACTCAGTCCAGGGCTTTGCTGATGAGATCATAGTTGTGGATACCGGCTCTACCGATGATTCTCGTGAGATCTGCAAACAGTACGGAGCAAAGGTGTATGACCACATGCACCCGGGTGCACACTTGGATAGCTTCTCTAAGTATCGGAATATCGGAATGGAGTACGCGGAGCATCCCTGGATTTTACAGATTGATGCTGATGAAGAGTTTAAGGGGAATGGCAAGAAACTGAAGAGAGTGTTGGCAAACGATATACCGGAGGAAGTATGTGGGATACAGTTTCCGTTGTATGATGTTACCGAGGAGGACAACAATGCTACCAGTAATTCCGTTCAGTTTACTCCGCTACGAATTTTCCGGAAAGGAAAAATAGAGTACCGGGAGATCGTGCATAACGAACCTATTGTTGATGGGGAGATTGGGCATTACGCAGATGCTTACTTACTTCACTATGGGTATCACGGAGATCCTGGAGTAAAGAAACAAAAGTCAGAACGTACTATCAGGTTGCTGCATAAAAGGTTGGAGAATAATATCAATGACAGTAAGGCTCTGTTCTACCTGTTCCAGTCTTATTGCGATATAGGGCAGATTGATAAAGGCATTAGATACGGAGAGCGATATATAAGAACCAGATTAGTAGCGGATGATTTTAATGCCTCAGTTTATTATTCACTGATTACAGCTTACTTATCAAAGGGGAATTTATCCAGAGCGTGGGAGTTACTCAATGAAGGGATGGCAGTCATTCCAAATGATCTGGATTTGTGTATGGCTACGATTGAGTATGGAGTTCTTACAAATAATGGCAGTCTTGTTTTAGAGGGTGCCCAGAAATATCAGGTGGCTTATGATTACATAAATCAGAATCAGACTGGATATGGAATCAGGTTTGTGTACGGGAATAGGCCGGAAACCTTATCCTTTGTTTTGCAGCATGCAGCTATGGTTCATCTCCAAGCTGGAAGTATCTATTTGAAGGCCGTAGGGAAGAACCTAAAAAATGTTTCCAGTTCCGAATTGAGATCGAACATTAGGATTGAGTTGAAAAAGAATCTTGGTGTTGTCGGATTAACCCAAACAAAAGAAGGAGAAAATCATGTCAACAAGCGCAAAGGCAAAGATTCAAATTGAGACTGGGCGTACCTTAACCAGCTTCGTGGCTATGACCGATAGCGACCATCAGATTTTTTATAGAGGGACTATCTGGTCGAATTATGATGGGTCTGAGCCCGTAGTCAGACCGGATGGCGTAGTGTCAGGGCGGAATCTCCTAACTGTTAGCGCGGTCAATGACACCATAACAGTTGCGGCTTTCACTGCATACTCGAAGGGGACTTTGCAGGAGGTCTCCGCGACAACCAGTACGTTTACCAGGGGAACCGGTCCAGGGAAAGCGAAAGTGATCTCAGTCTATATGGGTTCTGATGGTGCGGTAGCGGTAGAGCCTGGGACCGAAGGTTCCGGTGCTACGTTCTCGGATACTCGCGCTGCGGCAGGTGGTCCGCCACTTATTCCGGTTGGCGGTGTCGAGCTTGGGCAGATACGGACAACGGTATCAACGGCACAGGCTGTCACTGCTGCCGAAATCTTCCAGGTACCGGGGTCGCATGTAGAAAGATTCAACCAGCCTGACTGGTCAGAGTTTCCGGTCGGAAAGGGCTATCTCGCGGATACGGCACATGAGAAGAAAGCGCACATCAAATTCAGCTCCGCGATTGCAGCGGATCATGTGGGGCCGACATATAAGCATGTGTATATCCAGTATTACACTCCGATATTCACGGAGCTTATGAAGACGATGGACTTCGTACCGGCAGAGAATACGCACTCGGTAAGCTCTACTGAATATTACAACGGGACCATCGCCTCGAAGTCTTCGAGTCTGGGGCAGGGGTCGTTTACGGCGCTGATGACCGATAACGTAAGTGACACGCTCCTCGGGGAACAGGACGAATTGATTACGGTCAAGTTCTTCCCGAACAGGAATAAAGCTCCGTACATACTGACTCAGGGGACACTCGGCG
>Ga0075122_10000660_pt1 | contig 26406 bp, 25 predicted proteins | sample AntAceMetag02UKB_FD_69790 | JGI IMG/M metagenome (GOLD analysis project Ga0075122, IMG submission 69790) | Saline lake microbial communities from Ace Lake, Antarctica - Antarctic Ace Lake Metagenome 02UKB | ecosystem: Environmental > Aquatic > Non-marine Saline and Alkaline > Saline | place...
ATTTTGGTGCTGTTTTTTTGGCTTCAGGTGGCACAGTAAAACCAAGATACAGAATATTAGTATTTTCAGGATGCACTCGCAACATTATTGGATACTGTCCAGAAGGTAATTTTTTGGTAATCCAATTTTTACCACCATCTAGGCTCTTATAAAAAGTAGATCTTATACCAATAGTGGCAGTATAATACATTTTGTTATCATCTGTAGGATCCACAGCAAAGGCATATATATTAGCACTCCCTGGTGGATGAATCAAACTAAAAACTTCCCAATTTTCACCCTTATCTTGTGTGCGCAAAATTCCGTAAGTAGATATCCAATAAAAAGTATCTGGATCAGTAGGATGCAATAAATGTCTTCTGTATTCAAGACCACCAGAAAACTTTTTCAAGCCATCTCCCAAAGAAACCCAGGAACTACCTCCGTCCTCACTACGAAATAATCCCTTTTTTGTTGTTACAATATAAATTAGATTCTCACGAAGTGGACTACTGATAATATACATTACTCTATCACCAAACCGTTGAGCCACACTCCAACTATTTCCACTATCATAACTACGCAATAAATCTCCATTTGACTGCCCCATAAATATTTGATACGGGGCAAACTGATTGAAACCCAAACTATTGATAGAGACACTACTACGAGATTCGCGGTACATCTCTACCCATGTACGTGAACAATCATCTGTCCTAAAGACTTGCCTACCATTAGTGGCATATACAATGCATTTATTTTGTGGGTGTACTGCCACACTGTAAACAAAACCAGAATTTAGCGGAGAACCCTCTTGTTGCCAAGTACGACCTTCATCATAAGTATAGAAAAGTCCAGCATTCCTACTAGCCAAATACATTGCATTTATATCCTGAGGATCTTCAAATACTCGATAGACATTTACACCAGCAATACTTTTTACACCCCCAACTGTTGGCCAAGTCGTGATCTGTTGCCAAGTCTCACCTCTATCTTCAGAAGCAAACATTCCCGCTGGACCAGTTGTACTAGCCTCACTACCAGTAAGTGACACGCAACCAGCACCAATTGTCAAAATTGCAAAACTAATTATCACTAAGAAAAATATATTTTTACGCATAGATTATTATTAATAAATTATAAGATACTAACGATTATGGTATTAAAAGTAAAATATTCTCTACCAAAAGTCTAGGATGAATATTTTGTTGCAAAAATCCGCGTGTTTTTACTATCCCTTTTTCTATTTGCAAAAAATTCTTATTTTCTTCACTATCTAAATGCACCAGCATCTTTTCACGCACTTGTGATTGCCAGATAGACAAAACACTATCTAGTTTTTCTCTAGCAGCGATATGATCGCTTTTATCCCCAAATAATTCTTCTACAATTTTTAATTTTTCAAAAAAAGGTTTTCCCAAAAGAGTGTTAAACCGGTCTATCTCATTTTTGTAATCAGCAAAATTATCTTTATTTTCTTGCCAACTAATTAACCTACCGGGTCTGCCTTGAGCTAATTTGATTTTTTCTTTGTCAGACTCTATACCTTTGGTCAAAACATCTGACACCAAAGAAAAATAGATTGTCTGACAGCGTGATCTGATTGTCTGCGGTAAAGCGGTGTCGTTATCAGTAATCAAAAACATTACTGTCTTTTCACTTGGCTCTTCCAAAGTTTTTAATAGTGCATTGGCAGCACCTATATTCATTTTGTTTGCATTGTCTATTATTGCAATCTTATAACCACCTGCATACGATCGATGTGACAAATACTCTCGTAACCCTCTCATCTGAGCAATAGTTATATTCTTTTTTGTCTTACCTTCCTTCTCATCAAACAACTGCGCACTGAAATTATAATCAGGATTAGTATTTAATTTTTCCCTTGTTGTTTTTAAAAGTTTAGAACCTATTTCCTGAGCTATTGTTTTTTTACCAACCTGTTCTGGCCCCACAAACAAATAGGCGTGGCTAAGATTGCCTTTTTCTATTACTTTATCAAAAAAATCTAGAATCTTGTCATGTCCTATAATTTCATTCATATATTAATATAATAGCATAAAATCAATTAGAATTCAAAACTTCCCAAGTCTCCCTAGCGCATTTTTCCCAACTAAAATTTTTCACCCGCTCTTTTCCTTTTTCTTTATTATCACCTCGTATTGCTCTTTCAATTCCATTCGTAATACTATCCACACTCATCGGATCAACATACTCACAAGCATCACCTCCAATTTCCTGCGAAGCAGTACTGAGCGAAGCCGAAGTATTTCCCGAAGCCACAACTGGCGTACCAGAAGCAAAGGCCTCCAAAACTGGAATTCCAAAACCTTCATAAAGCGATGGAAACACAAAAACTTCTGCCACCTGCATCAAAGCTGGTAAATCTTCATTTTCTACCCAACCAGGAGTAATAATATCATTTTTAAATTCTGACTCTTCAATAGCTTTTTTTACCTTTTCATAACCAAATCCTGGACTACCCACCAAAACAAGTTTTATATCATCTGTCTTATCTCTTATATTTTCAAAAGCTTTAATTATCCTCACTGTATTCTTTTTCTCTTCCAATCTCCCAATTGAAAGTAGATAAGGTTTTTCAATTTTGTATTTCTTTAGCACTTCATCACCATTTTCTACTATCTCTCCATACTCTTTATTATAACCAAGATATGTTATTTTTACTTTTTCCAAATCTACACCGCCAAATTCTTTTTTTAATTCATCTTTTGTAAATTGACTTATAGTAATTATTTTCCATAATTTTTTTAAGGCAATTCTTCCGCTCCACAATGTATACCATTTTTCAAACCAATTATAGGCCTCTGGAAACTTAACAGCTGCAATGTCATGCAATGTCATCACAGTTTTTTTTGGATGAATAATTGGAAATACATGTGCAGGTATAAACAAAACATCAGGTGCATGAAATAACATTTCTAGGCTTAATCTAAATTGTGTCCACAATCTACCAGGTAACCACTTCAAAACCTTGCTTTCCCAATTCTCCGGTAATCTTGCTAAACCACCTTTTAATTTTTCTCTAGAATATAAAACAACCCGAACATTGTCGGGTATTATTTTTTTAAACTCTTGAATTGTATGATATGCATACCAGCCTACACCAGTCTTTTTATCATCGTTTGCTCGTGATACATCAATACCTACTATCATAGGATTATTTTGTTGCCAAAATTGAACGTTTATAACTATCAAGATTCTCAAGCGCGATACCAGTCCCCTTTGCCACACAAAGCATTGGCTCATCTGCGACATAGCAGGCCACACCAGTAGTTTCAGCAAAAAGTTCATCCAAGTTACGAAGTTGACTAGAGCCACCAGACATCACAATCCCCTTGTCCATAACATCGGCTGACAATTCTGGTGGGGTATCATGCAAAACTTGTTTAACAGCCTCTACTAATCCTTGCAAATCATCTTGTAAAGCTTCAGTAACATCTTCGGAGCCCACTTTTATTATTTTTGGTAAACCAGAAATAACATCTCGTCCTTTTACCTCCATCTCAAGTGGTTTGTCCATAAACATAGCAGAGCCAACTTTTATCTTTACTTCCTCAGCACGCTGTTCACCAATAGCTAGGCCGTATTTACGACGAATATGCTCCGCAATTGATGCGTCAAATTTATTTCCTCCAATTCTAACCGAACCAACCGACACTATTCCACCCAGAGAAATAACCGCTATCTCAGCCGTACCACCACCAATATCAATAATCATATGGCCCGAAGCTGAACCAATCGGAATATCAGCACCAATAGCTGCCACCACAGGTTCCTTTATAATATAAGCAGCTCTAGCACCCGCTGCAACTGCTGCATCTATTACCGCACGTCTTTCGGTTGAAGTAATTCCAGCTGGAACGGCAATCATTACCTCAGGACGAAATAGACGAACTCCACCAAGAGCTTTATTTATAAAATATCTAATCATGGCTTCAGTCGTATGATAGTTTGCAATTACCCCATCCTTTAGAGGTCTCTCGGCAATAATTGTGTCAGGTGTTCTCCCGATCATCTCTTTTGCTTCTACTCCAACAGCCAAAATCTTTTTATCACCTTTGGACACAGCAACAACAGAAGGTTCATTAATTACAATACCACGCCTAGGTACATGTACCAGGATATTTGTCGTCCCCAAATCAATTGCGACTTTTTTTATTAACATAATTTATTAAAATATCTAATTCACCTCAAATTTTCTATCTAATCTCAAATCCCCTTTATATCTATATATCTCATCTCCCCACTCTTCCAACTTTTCTTCAGGATAGGCAGATACTATATTATTACCAAATTTTAGCTCCAAAGTCAAACTGTGATCAATCGTACCAGCCTGCTTTTGAACAAATAATGTGTACGAATTATTTTGGATCTGACTTGAAATTGACTCAGGTAGAAAATAAGAAAAGGATAATTTTCCAATATTACCAGGTTCAATCGCAATAAAAGCACCAAACCACTGTTTGCCAAGTTCTTCGCCTTGATCAATTACACTGGGCTTATCAGTTCTATCCCAAGCCATAGATCCTCTTGATTCAACAAACTCAGATCCTACTGGCACATACACACGCGCATAAGTTCGATAACGTGTCGTACGCCAATCAAAACTACCATTATGCGTGTATTCCATTTCAGCTGTTGCAAGAATTCTTCCATCCTCCTGAGGTTCGAATGAATAATTCAAAACTCTCTCAATTGCATGATCAGTCTTAAGAGCTGCCAAATTAGCATCTACCCATATTAGATAATCACCCTCTACTTGCCTAACTCGACCAGACCAATCCCTATCATCAAATTCTTTTTGTGTATCTTCATCAAAACTATAAAACAAAATTTGTTTTTCTTTGGCCAAATCCTGAACTAGCTCGAAATAATTTTGTATATTAGTTAGACTTTTAATTTTTAAACTATGCAAAAGCTCCTGCATAAATGGCTCTATAATCTGTTTTCTTTCGTGAAAAGGGATCCCCTTATCATCATAACCATACTCTACTTCATACTCTAATTTTTCGGTTACATTGTCTACTGTAAATTCTATATCTTGAACGACTACTGGTCCTATTTTTTCTATAAATTTTTCCAAGACCGTTGGAGTAATAGCCACCACCGCATCAATCTCATCTGCGAGTAATCCCTCTTCACCCTTATATAATTTTAATACATCTTCTACACTCTCGACATAATCCGGTGACCAATTGGCATCACGAAAATACCAACGATCAACTTTCAAATGCTCGGAAATTATTTTTGGTGGAGTTGGTTTCCAATCTTCTGGTGTATTTTTGTCCAAAACTTCTGTACCTTCTACTTTTAAGATTTCCATTCTACCCTTATCCACTTTTACTACAGCATAGACACCAAGAAAACCACCACTGGGACGAATTTCAGTATTGTTTTGAAATAGTAATAAATAATTTACTGGCTCAGTAAATCCCAAAAATCTTGGTAGTAAATTAAATAACTCAGTATTTTCATCACCTAGTTTTTCCCTCACCTGATCTTGGACAAAACTAGATTGCAATAATTTTTCTGGTGTTAAATTTTTTACCCAAAAATAACCATACACCCCTGCTCCGATGAGCAGTATGAAAACAAATAAAAAAAGTTTTAGGAAAAATCTTTTGAACATAGTTATTAAGTTCTTTTCTTCTGCGACACATTAAATCCCAGATACTTTCCAAACATCAAATGTGTAACTGCATCAATCGCTGGGATAGCAGAAATAAAAATTAGAGATACTGGCAATAACAACCACTGTAATACCATTATAATATATTTATGACGCGGATGCGACTCTGGTTTTCTTGGCAAAAGCGGAATACTTAGAATTGCCGACAAAAGCATGCCTGTCATAGCCATGACCATAAGTACTTCCAGAATATGCGGAGCATTAAAAAACAAAGCACTCTGTCTAACATAGTCTGGCGCTACCCACATAGGGAGTCGGCCTAAGATTGTAATAATAAGGGCTACCAAAGACCATGACCATTTCCCCTCCCACTCAATAAATACCCATTTAAATTTTTTCCAAAAAGGAATTAGTTTTCCTTTTTTCTTAAACTCACTAATCAGATATGGTACATGTTCTACCCCCCAAGCCCAGCGTCTCTGCTGAGCATAAAGATTTTTTACACTCTGCCACCAATTATCATCACGAACTGTATCCATAGATACTGGCAAATACATTGGCGTCACTTCATAGTTTCCATTATAAGCCAACAAACATTGATAAAAAATTCTAGAATCCTCACTAACAATCCTACGCTCATGATAACCAGCATCCACTATAGCACGAAAGCTCATAGAGTGAGATGAAAATGTTACCAAAGCATCTTGGCGAGCCAAACTAGTCATAGTCCAAAATGTAGTACCAAAAGCCATAATGCGCAAAACAGCAGGAGACTCCCACATATTATTATTATAAAGTGCAATTGGTTGATAAGAACTGCGAGTAGGATTTGGGTGTGTGCAATATAGATAAGTAAGATAAGCAAAATACTGTGAATGGCAAACTGTATCAATATCAAAAATTGTTGTTATCACATTGTCATAATTCCAACCTTTATTATCAATATATTTTTTCATCTCAATCTCAGCATAATTTAGATTGGAACCCTTACCAGGAATCTCTTCTGACAAATCAGTCGGATGAAGCGTACCAACAATATCACCAAAACAATCGCCAAATTTATTTTGTATTCGTGACAAAATATCATAATAGTGCTCCTCTTTTCTAGCCTCCCCCGCCACCACTACTACAAATTTTCCACTATCATAGACTGCATCGCAAACACTCTGCACGGCTGTCTCCACCACATCCCAACCCTCATTATATAGAGTAAGAAAAACTACATGTTGTTTATTCTCGTAATCATTAATTTCATGCCGAAGTTTATCTTTCCAATCAATCTTTTTAGTGACTCTAAAGCGAGACCAAGATAAAGTAAGGTAAAAAGCAAAATTAACTACTTTTAATACCCAATATATATCAAATAAAATTATAAAATATATCATCCACATTGGACGAATAAAAGATAGTATTATACTCAAAAATAAAGTCAACCAGATAGATAATCCAGGTAACATTTCATAGAAACGGTATTTTTGATAATCGCTCAACATAGTCTATTACTTAGTACTCTATTTTAAATTCTCCAAATTCCCCCACCTTATCACTCCACTTTTCCTCTACTTCATCAACCTCGGAGTGCTCTACACCTATTCTACACCAATCTAGTAGTTTTTTCAAAGTCTTTTCCTCACCTTCGACCGCAATCTCTACACAATTATCTGATGTATTCTTCACATAACCTCTTAAACCCAAATCCTGAGCCACTTGCCTAGTTTTTTCACGAAAAAAAACTCCTTGAACTTTACCGTGAATCTTTAGGTGTAGGTGTTTCATAATAGTTTATCAAAACCATCTTTGCCTATTTCCTCCAACTTTTTCAGATTCTCTATACCGCAATCGCGAAACCATGTATAGTCTTCTCTTTTTGACTCTGAATGATACAAACCGTTACAAATTACCACCATATTAGCTGATCTACATCTAACCAAATAGTACATTAAATCTTTTTCGATATTATTAAGAGGTATTACTTCTTGGAATTTTTTAGCATAAACTTTTATGGCACCCTTCCAATCATCCTGCAACATGCACAAATGAACAATAGCTACAGCTAACTCAAAAGCAATATAACCATAAACGGCATCGCCAAAATCAACAATACCCGATAAGTGACCGTTTTTGGACAACAAGTTATGCGAAGCAATATCATTGTGTATATATCCCATCTGCATTTCAGAAAAATTGACAAACACTTTATTTTTCCATTCACTATAAATCATTTCAATCAATACCTGATCCGCCTCCTTGTCGTATTTTAAATAAGATAAATATTTTTTCCCCTCCTCAAAAGTTTTCAAATCCCAATAATGTTCCTTGTGCTCAGAACCGACGGCTTTTATACCAATAAAACATTTTACCATTCTAGCCGATGCCTCTGCCACCTCCTCTAAAAAATCAAAAGATACTTGTTCTTTTTGTATATTTTCACCCTCAAGATACGAAATTACAAAAACCGACTTACCCAAAAAACTAATAAAATTTTCACCTGTTTTTGTTTTAAACACATTTGGAACTGGCAAACCACAGTTATGCGCTTTTGACATCAAAAAAATCTCAAATTCAACATTTTCAGTTTCTGTAATATCTAGTTCGCAAACTTTGACCACATACTTACCTTGATCAGTTTCGACCAACATATTTGTATTCTCAATTCCAATTTCAAAAACAGAAAATTTTATCGGTTCTCCCAAATCGTAATTACTCATTATCTTTTTCACTTGTTCTAAAGTGTAATCTTGTCTCATAAATATAATCTACACACCCCACCTACTGAGGTACCTCAGTAGGTAAATTATTTTATTTTCCTCACAACCCCTTTTTCGGCATCAACTTCTACCATGTCGCCGTCTTTAAAAACTTGAGTTGCGATTTTAGTACCAATGACGCACGGTTTTTGCATTTCACGAGCAATAATTGCGGCATGACAAGTTAGACCTCCCTCATCTGTTACAATGGCACCCGCCATCTTCATTATAGGCAAAAACTCCGGATGAGTCATAGGAGTTACTAGGATATCACCCGTTGTAAATTTATTAAAATCACCTTTATGAAAAATTATTTTTACTTTACCATTAGCTTTGCCTTTATTAGCTATAGTACCTTTTATTTCTGTTAAAGTATGTTCCTGTCTCTTTATGTACTCTCTTGAAATACCATAATCAAAAATAAAAATTGCCCCATCCTCCATCAAAAGCGAATATTGTTTTTGTCTTGCATTTGCCTTATTTTTGTAGTCACTATCATTACCTTTTAATAAATCAAAAATTTCTTCTCGTAAAAGAAAATTTATTTCTCGCAAATTCATATCTGCCCTCTCGCCAATCTCCGTAAAAAAAGGTTTTAATAAATAATAAACTTCTCTCCTATAATCGTCCCTCATCTCTTTAAGATATGAAAAGTAGTGAATAATTTCTACTAACTTTTTCAATCTAACATCTTCTATTGATCCTAGAAAATTTTTATAAGCTTTCAAGCCAGAATCTTGTAAATTTTTGTATTGTTGTATTTCTTTTTTTGAGTCTGTAATTGACTCTATTTGTTTTTTTACTTCAACCAAAGTCAAAGGCTCATCAATGATATCGTAAATACTCATCCAAGCATATTTTTTTATATATTGTTGCAAGTCAGTCTCACTGATCCTATTTTCTGCTACCATATTCAAAAGTTCCATTCTTATTTTGTTCAATCTGGTTTCTCTATATGGTGTTGCAATCCACTGTAATATTTCTGACCTGTCTTTAAAAAAATTTTCGACTTCCCTACCTGGACCTTCTAAAACCACAAAAGAAATAAATTGATCTTCACCTGAGGCTTCGAGTTTATCAGAACACTCATTAAATAATTTTACTAATTCTTTATTTGAAAATTTGCTAAAATCTCTATCCGTAAATTGTCTTGCCCAATTTAAAAAATCTATGAATCTTTCCTCGTACTCGACGGCAAACTTACCAATATCTTTTTCAAGAAGAAAATTTGTAATATTTTTTATAAGTTTGTCAAATTCTTTTTCTTCAAAATAAACCTCTTGCAATTCCCCTTTTGGAACAAATAATTTATTTTTGCAAAAATCAAAACCTGGTTGAGTAGTAAAAGACTTAAGATAAGCCGACCCCACATAAGGAGCATATTTACGAGACCAAATATATTTCCACTTTTTAGTCATATTTTTCCTGTAACACTCTCATATTTACACCGAAACCCAACCAATTACTTTTTTGTTTTCCCAATATTCGGCTCACCTGAATATGTAGCCGAAATATATTGCCCTTTTGGCTGTTTTATAAGCTCGGAAATTAATTCTTGAGCTTTTTGCCTAGTTTTTTGACGAAAAAAGACACCCTGCACTTGACCATGAATTTTTAGGTGTAGATGTTTCATAATCTATGTTTAGTTAACTTTCTTCTTCATAACATAAATTGGAAACCAGACAGAAGACGGTTCTTCTACATGATGTTCAGCAACTATATCAAAATATTCTCTGGCCTGGTTTTCAAAATCTTCTTTCACCTTTATAGACGCACTATTCTCTTGTTCAATTGAAAGAGCACCTTTCATCTCTGTATAATCCTTTTCTTTTTTAAACCACCCCAACTCTTTTGCTTCCTCTAAAACATCTAAAGCAATTTTCATTCCCCACATATCTTCTTCATTAGGTCTATATCCATAAATAAAATGCATAGAGCTTTCATATACAGAATACCTGTCTGAATACTTTTGATAATGTTCTTTTAAAATATCTTCTAGATCAACTTGACTTCTATCAGGACGTAGACACTCGCGACCAATAAAATAACCGTCACCCTTAAGATGTTTTTGAATTTGTTTATAAAATGTATCGTACTCTCTTGTGTGCAAAACCCCCGGAACCCAATCACCAAAAATTAAATCGAACTTTTTTCCCAAATCCATAGTAAGCCAATTGTCTTCATAAAAAACCTCTTCTCCGTCATATTCCATTTTGTCTTTTTGAGTCTCTGTCAAAATTTCATAAAACTTTTTTGAAAAATCAACAACATGTACATTCATTTCATTCTTATGTAACATAGATCTGAATTCTACTGTTGAACCTAAAATTAAAACGTCCTTTTTGTTTTCTTTCTTTTTGTCTAAAGTATGTTTTTCAAACCAAACTACCTCACTAGCCCATGGTCTGGCCGGTGCTGGCAATTTGTGCCAATACTCTGCTTTAGTGGGTTGCCAATTTACTTTTTTATCCATAAAATTAACATTAAATATTAACCTTCAACAGCATTTTTAAAAGAATCTATTACATATGAAAAATCCTCAGACGATTCCATACCCACCGCAATTCTGATTGTATTATCTCCCAAAGCAAAATTTGATAGCCATGTTTTTTCATGCCCAAAACTTGAGCCAAGTCCGATTGCATCACCACCTATTTTTTTAACCCTATCCATAAATTCATCCCTATCAGAAATATTTTCTGGCAAATCAGCATAAAATAAGGTCACAGCACCATCTGGAGCCATTTTATTAGCCAACTCACTTTGTTTGTGAGATTTTAAATTTGGATGATGCACTATAAAACCATTTTGCTCCAATACATTTGCGAGGGTTAAAGCATTTCTGGCATGGTTTTTTAAATTCTCTTGCATTAACACAGAAGTGTCTTCTGGTATCTCTTTTTCGGCCTCTGCTTGCAAATACCCACCTGTTTGAACACGTAAATCTTTCATCTTTTTTATTCTATCAGGATCTTTGGAATAAGCAACACCTAGGGTAATTTTATTCTTTCCACCTTGGTAATGCTTGGTTCCACTTTCTACCACAGTCATCTCATCAGTAATTTCACCAACCTGTTCTATTGGATTTATCAATACAGGAGAAGGTAATGTATTATCAACAATGAGTGAAAGCTTGTCTCTACGCTGACTTCTCACATATTTAACCACCCTAACGATTAAATCTGTTGCTTCTTTTTTACTAATTCCAGTTTCATCTACAATATCTTGTCTTACCTCATGAAAAGCAGAATCCTTATTATCTTTTTCATACTCTATAAATGCCTGCAAAAACTTTTGTTTAAACGATTCGGGCATTTCTTTTGTTACTTTTTTTAAAGAAAGATTTCTATCTAAACATTTTTCAATAGTTAATTCTTGATATTCATCATTAGTTGTACCAACTAATTCAGCATAGGCCTGGATATCTACCACTTTCATTTCTTCAGAATTAGAAACTGTCTCGGCAATAATAAGACGCGGTTTAAATTCGTGTGATTTATTTTTTAATACTTCAGTATCGCTTGGATCAAAAAACTTCACTACTATTCCTCTTTCTTTTAGACTAGCAACATAATCTTTTGTTACCCCATAGACATCATGTGAGCAAAGCACAACATCACCAGGCTTTAATCCTTCTGCTTCAATTGCAGTATGCACAGCAGACATGCCAGAATTAAAAATTGCTGTATCAGGCACTCCAATCATTTCTGCCAAATTTTTTTCTTGAGATGCCAGCTCTTTGTAGTCATATCTATCATACATACCTGTTGGCTCACCCGAAAATACCTTTTTGGTATCTTGATTAAATTCTTGAGTGTTTGGATATTCTTTTGCGACTCCTTTTTGTCCATTTTCTCTACTCATATTTTTTATAAAAATTATTTAATCATTTTTATTATTGGCATATTTTTCGCAAACTCATGGCCACAATTAACCCACTCAACCTCACTAAAACCAACCCCCTCATAAGAATTTTTTACCTCCCGTTCATCCACCAAGCCACGAAACCTCGCATCATCTGACATTGAAACAAGTAATCTACATAACTCATAATCATTTTGACTCATTTTCTTGTTATTATACCAATCATCAATCAAATTTCTTGCCTTTTCATAATCAACATATCCATCTTTATCAGCACACCTAAAATACAATTCGACTTCCAAAAAGCTAAACAAGGGATATTCTCTATTTTTTGCAAAAGCCCACCTTTCTAAAGAATCATCTAATCCATCAATATAATTATTTAGTCTTATAATACCTCTACAAAAAAATACCCCGCCTGGTTTCAAAGCACCCCTCATTACTTTAAAAAAATCTACCAAACTCTTAGCTTCAATCACATTAAATGGTCTATGACCCAATATCACATCGTATTTATTATTCTCATCTAACTTCAACCAATCCTTTTCCAAAAAATACTCACCCTCAAAATTTTCTTTGGAATAAGAAGTGAGAGATTCAAAATTTTCTTTAGCAAAATCAACTAAAACCGGCTTAAGACCTAATTTCTTACATAAAGACCTATACTCAATAGTAGATCCTAAAATCAAAACTGCCAAATCACCCTTTTTTTTCTTTAAAGATTTAATTTCCTCTTCCAAAATATTTAATTCCCTATCACAGGGACGAGCGGGTATGGGAAATTTATCCCAGACCTCGGCATAACTCCAACTAGCTTTATGTTCCATATAATTTAAATTATTTATTACTTCTCCCAATATTCGGCTCACCTGAATAGGTAGCCGAAATATATTGTCCTTTTGGTTGTTTCAAAAGTTCTGAAATTAGACCTTGTATGTTATCTATCTTATCTTCCCCAATTGCCAAAAGTGGAATCTGCAAAACGTATGCGAAAGTATTGGCTACTACACAGCCAATACGGGTAGACGTAAAACTACCAGCACCAACTACTACCATAATACCTCCGATTTCCTCCTTTTTAACATTCTGCAAATTTAAAAAATCATCGACTGAACTCAAAAGTTCTCTATTCATTCCAGAGTACTTTTTGTGTTCAATACTTTCTTTATTAAATAAAGCAAGGTGAGTTGTGTCTCTTACTGACAGATCAAAAAGTAAATACATACGGCAAAAACTAAGCTCCAATTTTATTAATAACCTTCAAATTATCTGCTTCGAACAGAGAGTATAAAAACTTATCCATTACATGACGCCGGTCTTTGAACTCCTGGTCAGTCATTGTTGTGTACATTATTTCAAATCCAAAATCTTTTTCGTATTCGGAAATAATTTTGGCAACCACTCGCTCCTTTATTTTACCTACCAAAAGCAAATCACTGGCCAAGCCTTCTTTTCCTGTAAACTTACCGGTCATAACAAACAAGGAAATGACCCCAGCTTTTTTGGTTATTTTTTTTATAAATTCTTGTTCACCCAAAAGCTTTGCTTTCAAAAGCAAGGCCTGTAATTCTGGATACAAAAGTGATTCCTTATCCAAAATATAATACTTACGAAGTCCTGCGCCTTGGTCAGTATTCTTACTAGTATCAACATCCTTCTCTTTTACAATCCCAAGCTTAAGTAATAATTCTAACTCCCTCCTAACAGCATTTATTTGGGTTCCTAACATCCGCGCCATCTCTCGCACATAGAAAGGTTTGTCATTCTCACGAAACAAACTCTTTAGTAAATTGAATCTGGTCTTTGAACCAAATAGTTGTTCAAGCATAATATTAAAAACTTAAAACGCTGGAAATACTAGAAATGCTAGAAAGGTTTTTTAAGCCCTTTTAGCATTTTTTGACTTTCGGGCCTTTTAGGCCTTTTCAGCTTTTGTTATATATAGTATAATATGTATAACAGATAAAGTCAAAAGTCAGTTTGAACTATATTTTTATATCTAAAACTTATATATGCTAGATATTTTGGAACTAGAAGAATTCTTTGTCGAGGGTAGTAACCAAGAAAGATCCCATGTTCTACTCCATATTACCGAACCAAGCAACGCCGAAGAAAGAAAAAAGGGCTATTTTTTTGCTTTGGCTGAAATAAACAATGGACCCTTAGAGCAGATAGAACATCTTCAACAAATGATTGATGACTTAGAGTCTGGATATTATGAAACTGATATAAATGCCGAAAAAGATCCATTTGAGGCGACACTGGAATATATAAATAGACGCGGACATCATATTTTGCAATACAAAAACTCAATTGTAAATTGTATAGTTGGCGTCATGCGAAACCATGAAGTCTCTTTTGCTTATCATGGAAATCCAAATGTAATTTTATTTTTCAAAAACAAAGAAGGAGAACTTGAAGAAATTAATATAATGGAAGGACAAGAAAAAGAAAAAGAAAAAGACGATGCACATTTATTTTCTTCTATCATACAAGGAAATGTAAATACCAGTGACTCTCTTTATTTGTCCACTCCACATGTTGGTGATCATTTTACTAACGATCGTGTCCAAAAAATTATTAACACCAGAGAGACTATTCAAAGTGCCAAGCACATACAAAAAGTCTTAAAAGATTTAGATAGTGATGTATCATTTGGCGGAATACTAATGCACTACCCGAGCAGTGCACCAAAGACAGGTCGTTCCGTCCTCTATCAGGAAAAGGGATCTAACGCTTCCATAAATAAACTTGTAGAACAAGAAAAAAACACCAAGGAGATAATGTCCCCGCCAATTTTGAGAAGTGTAAAGAAAAAAATAAAAAAATACAGCTCAAAAGAAAATAAAAATCAAGACAGCGCAATAAAAAAGAAGAAGGGAACCATAGAAACCAACTTTCGCAGACGACAAGACAAAACACAACAATCTCTTACTAGTACCATCTTAATTACATTGGGGAAAACTTTGGTTTTGGGGACAATTGGACTTCTTAGATTTATTAAAAAAGCTTTAATAAAATTAGGTCGGGGAAGCATCTTACTTTTTCTACTGATAACAAACAAAGACAAAAAGCGCCAGGATGTTCTTAAAAATATGAAAAACAATGTCCACGAAAAAAAGGAGAAATTCTACGAATTACCTGCACTTAGCAAAATTCTTTTTGTAAGTTCTGTAGTATTGGTGGTAGTTTTTCTAGGTAGCATTACAACATATAAGATAAAAGAAAATTGGCAGGCCGAAAAACAGGCCTACAACAATCAAATTCAATCCGTAATAGACAAAAAGAACGCAGCTGATGCCAGTATAATTTACGGGAATAATGAGCGTGCACTGAGTCTACTACAAGAAGCTGAACAAATTGTTAAAGAACTGCCTGACAACAACAAAAAAGAGAAAGACAAAGTATTAGAATTATCAAATGAGGTTGACTCAGTCTTAATGAAACTAAGAAAACTCTCTGTAGTAGAACCAGAGACAGTGGCCGACATTTCCCAGACAAACTCAAATGCCAATACCACACGACTAACCAAAATAGACGGCACCCTGCTAGCTTATGGAGAAAAAGATAATTCATTTTACAAAATAAATTCAAACAACAATAGTGTAGAGACCAAAGACCATAGTATAATACCACGTCTATTTTCTGCTTCCACACCAAAGGAGCAAGATATGATTATATTCGTTACCGGTGATTCCACTATTGCCCAGTACAACAAAGAATCTTCTCTACTCTCAAACAAGGATATAGGTTTTGATAATGAAGAAGTAATACTATCAAACATATTTGTTTACAACAGAAAGCTTTACTCTCTAGATCCAAAAAACAATCAAATCTATCGCCACAGCCAAACTCAAACTGGCTACGACAAGGGTACACCTTGGATAAAGGATACGGATATTGACATAAAAGACGGTGTATCTTTAGCTATTGATGGTGATGTTTTTATACTAAAGAAAAATGGAGAAATCCTAAAGATAACAGCAGGCCAAAAACAAGACTTTAGCATAACCGGCCTTGATCCAGCACTAGACAATCCTCTAGAAATCTGGACTTACAACGGCCTAGAAAATATTTATATACTAGAACCAACAAATAAACGTGTGGTTGTGTTAGATAAAGAAGGAAAAATGCTAAACCAATATACAGCCAATTCCTGGCAAAACCCAACCAGTATGATAGTAGAAGAAGAAAACAAAACTATCTACGTCTTAGACAATAATAAAGTTTACAAATTCAATTTCTAAAAAAGGAAGGGTTTGAAGAAATACAAAGACATAACAAAAAACACTCCCTAGTTGGGAGTGTTTTTAATCAATGGAATCACTACTATTATTTAAGTTCAACAGCAGCACCGGCATCTTCAAGCTTTTTCTTCATTTCTTCAGCTTCTTCTTTCTTGACAGCTTCTTTGATAACTTTTGGAGCACTGTCTACCAATCCTTTTGCATCAGCAAGACCTAAACCAGTGATTTCTTTTACTGCTTTGATAACAGCAATTTTTGTACCACCAGCGTCTACTAGCTCTACATCGAATTCACTTTTTTCTTCTGCAGCAGCACCGGCATCACCAGCACCAGCACCAGGAGCCATCATCATGGCAGGAGCAGCAGCTGAAACACCAAACTTATCTTCCAAGATTTTGACAAGTTCTGCCAAATCTAGAACAGACATTTTTTCGATCTCTTCTACTAGAGATTTGAATTTTGCAGGAACTTCTACGTCCTTGCTTTCTTCCTTTGTCTCTTCAACCTTAGGAGCTTCTTCTTTTTTCTCCTCTGGTTTTACGTTTTCTTCAGTCATATTTTTATTCGTAATTAATTTATAATTAAGCTTTTGCGTCTTTAACAGCATTCAAAACATTTACCAATCCGCGCAAGTTACCAGCTAGTACATTTACAAAGCCGGAAACTGGAGCGTTGATAGAGCCTACCAATTTGGCATAAAGCTCTTTTTTACTTGGTAGTTTTGATAATTCTGTAACTTTGTCAGCATCAATGAAGTTTCCCTCTAATACTCCACCGAAAAAACTAACTACTTCGTGATCTTTGGCAAAATTGCTCAATACCTGGGCAGGAGCGACTTCATCCTCTAGACCAAACAAAGCTGACACACCACCTTCGAAAGACTTTGTATCAACATCAAAACCAGCGTCAGCTAAGGCTTTCTTGACCAGTGTTTTCTTACTAGCAACAATACCAATGTTTTGCTCACGACATTTCTGACGTAATTCTTCAGACTCTGACACTTTCAAACCCTGAAAATTAGCAAAGACAACTGACTTGGCGTTTTTGATATTATCAGTCAACACCTTGATCGCTTCTTCTTTTTGTTGTTTTGTTTTAGGCATAAGTTCTAAGTAACTATGTTGATTGATTAATTAACTAAGTAACCTAGGCTAATTAATCAAACAAAAAATGTGGCTTTCACCACAATCTCAAGAGAATCTTCGACCTTCTTCAACTTATAGCTGAAATATAGATTCCTCGGTAGCATATTTAACCCGGTCGAATGACCGAGAGCTACTGTCTGTGGATTTATCATGAAATTCATGATGTGCCTATAATATCATAAATAAAAAAATCTGTCAACATATAGGTGTGGAAAACAAAACTATTGACTTATTTTAAAAAATATAGTATAATTTTCTCGTTGATAATGGCCCGTTCGTCTAGTGGTTAGGATTCCAGGTTTTCATCCTGGCGACAGGGGTTCGATTCCCCTACGGGCTACAAGACATAGAAAAATGGCCAAAAAGCCATTTTTTTGTTAGACTAGTACATAGTTATGGAATTAGAACAAATCAAGCAAAAAATTATAGATTTCATAAAAACCCAAGCTGGCAACAAACCAGTTGTTTTGGGTTTAAGTGGGGGCTTAGACTCCTCTGTGGTCGCTTATTTAACAACTGAAGCCCTTGGAGCTGGAAAAGTTCATGGGCTTATACTACCCTCTTCTACCAATACTGAGGAAGATCTTGGATTAGCCAAAAAAATAGCAAAACACCTTGATATTGAATATTCAGTATTCAATATTCAACCAATTCTAAAATCTTATACCGAAACACTGGATTTCAAACCCAACAAACAAACTCTCGGCAATCTAAAAGCCCGCATCCGCATGACATTACTTTATACCAAAGCTAACGAAATAAATGGGCTTGTCTTGGGAACTGGAAACAAAACCGAAATAATGACAGGATACTTTACCAAACATGGTGATGGTGGAGCTGACCTATTACCAATTGGTGATCTATACAAAACAGAAGAACGCGAATTGGCCAAATATTTAGGAATACCGCAAAAAATTATTGATCGCCCCCCTACCGCTGGACTTTGGGAAGGTCAGACTGATGAGGGTGAACTAGGAATAACTTATGACAAACTAGATAAAATTTTAATTGCAATTGAAAATAATGAAAGTTTGGATAAATTTGATGATAACGATATTAAGCTTGTACAAAGTTTAATTAAAAATTCTGAACACAAAAGAAAAATGATACCTATTTGTAAATTATGAAAACAGCTTTATTTATTGGAAGATTCCAACCCTTTCATGCTGGGCATCTGGATGCCATAAAACAAATCTCTGAAGACGAGATTATTATTGGTGTTGGCAGTTCACAATATAGCAACACTGATGATAATCCGTATAGTTTTGAAGAGAGAAAAAGCACCATTGAAAAAGGTCTGACTGATGAGAAAATAAACTACAAAATAATTGCTGTACCCGATATTCACGATGAAACCAACTGGGTAGAGCATGTAAAAAATATTACCGGTAATTTCGATATAGTCTATACAGGAAATGATTGGATAAAAAAATTATTTGAAGAAAAAAAAATACCTGTAAATCAGTTGAAGATCAATATCAATATTTCTGGAACAAAAATAAGAGATATGCAAAAGTTAGTAGATAAAATTAATACTTTAAAAAAAGCCAAGCAGGCTGTTATTTTGGTACATAATTATCAACGTCCAGAAATTTACCAAATTGCTGATTTTATTGGTGATTCACTGGAGCTGGCCAAAAAAGCAGTGGAGACAGATGCAAAAATTATACTATTTTGTGGAGTTGACTTTATGGCCGAAACTGCCAAAATACTAAACCCAAGTAAAAAAATACTATTACCAACTTACGAAGCCAAGTGCCCAATGGCTGGTATGGTTAATATTGAAGAATTAAAGCAAATGCAAACCAGATATCCAGACGCAAAGACAGTTTGCTATGTAAATACAACAGCGGAAACAAAATCTTATTGTGATGTCTGTTGCACTTCTGCAAATGCAGTGAAAATAGTAAAAAATCTAGACGCAAAACAAATAATTTTTCTACCTGACAAAAATCTAGCTAATTACGTTCAATCTCAAATTCCTGAAAAAGAAATAATTGCTTGGGATGGTTTTTGCTATGTACATTCCAAAATATTAGTAGAAAAATTAAAGAAAGGAAAAGAAATTCATCCAGATGCAAAGGTAGTAGTCCACCCAGAATGCCCGATGAAAATAATTGAACAGGCTGACCATGTGACTTCCACCTCTGGTATGATTACTTATGCAAAAGAAACTGATGCAAAAGAATTTATTATTGCCACGGAAATGGGAATGGTAGAACGACTAAAAATCGAAGTACCTAATAAAAAATTCTACTCAGTCGGCGGTGTTTGCATACAAATGAAGAGAAACACACTTGAAAACGTCCTAGAGTCTCTAGAACAAGAAAAACACGTTATTGAGGTCGAAGAAAGTATTAGAACAAAGGCTAAACAAGCACTGGACAAAATGATACAAAACTAATATGACAAAAAATCAAAATATAAAAAAATATTTCAATCAACGAGAGAAATTAACTCTCAAAAATCCCAAATATAAAAAACAGGTAAAATGGTTGATTGATTTTATGTTACAAGAAGACCTAGATACAAAAGGCGATATAACTACTGACAGCATAATAAAAAATAATCCAAAAGTTACAGTAATCGTTACAGCTAAAGAAAATGGTATTTTAGCAGGAATAGAAGAAATCAAATGGCTACTATCGCGTAACACATATCACGTAACACCTAACAAACGGGATGGAAGTGTCATAAAAAAGGGAGATGTGATTTTAAAAATTACAGGAGGAATAAAAAATATTTTAAAACTTGAGCGAACAATTTTAAATATTTTACAAAGAATGTCTGGTATTGCTACGCAGACAAACAAACTCATAACTAAAAACAGTCCCCTTCTCTGCTCTACTCGAAAAACTCAATGGGGTCTACTCGACAAAAAATCTGTAACACTTGGTGGTGGTGGAACACATCGTTTGGGGCTTTATGATTGGATACTTATCAAAGATAATCATCTAAAGCAAATTTCGAATTTCGAATTTCGAATTTCGAATTCTTTTTATGAAGTTGAAGTAAAGAATGAAGTAGAATTTAAAAAAGCACTGAAAAAAAATCCTGGTGCAATAATGTTGGATAATTTTACACCTACAAATATTAAAAAAATATTAAAAAAATATTCTCCAGATATTAAAGGCAACATTATTGAAGCATCTGGTGGGATAACAGAAAAAAATATTCGTGAATATCAAAAAACTGGGGTAGACATTATTTCTTTGGGTTCTCTAACACACTCAGCAAAAGCTTTGGATATCTCGTTAGATATTATCTGATATTATGAAAAAACAATATGATTATGATTTTTTAGTAATAGGCTCCGGAATCGCTGGGCTTAATTTTGCTTTGCAGGCTAGTGAGTATGGAACTGTAGCTATTGTTACCAAAAAAGAATTAATGGAAAGCAACTCAAACTATGCCCAAGGCGGTATTGCAGCAGTACTTGATAAATACGATAGCTTTGACAAACATATTGAGGACACACTAAAAGCTGGTTGTTATTTGAATGACAAAAAAGCAGTAAAACTAATGATAAAACAAGCCCCAAAAGAAATTAAACGCCTAATTGACCTGGGTGTTGGGTTTAGTAAACAACAAGACAAACTTTGCCTAAGCAAAGAAGGTGGTCATAGTGCAAAAAGAATTGCTCACTCTCACGACACGACTGGCAAAGAAATAGAGCGTGCATTAATTCACCAAGTGAGACATAGCAAAAATATTGAAATATTTGAATCACACTTAGCTTTTGAACTTGTCAAACAAGATGAAAAATGTATTGGAACTCTAGTTTTGGAGACCGAACAAAATAAAGTTTTACAATTTTTTGCAAAGGCAACAATCCTAGCCACTGGAGGAGCAGGGCAAGTATATTTGCGCAACTCCAATCCAAAAATTGCCACAGGTGATGGTATTGCTTTGGCTCATGCAGTCGGTGCAGAAATTCGCGATATGGAATTTATTCAATTTCATCCCACCGCGCTCAACCTAAAAAATAAACCGGCACTATTAATATCAGAAACAGTTCGCGGTGAAGGTGGTTTTTTGGTAAATAACAAGGGGCAAAAATTCATGTCTAAAAAACACAAATTGGCCGATCTAGCTCAGCGCGATATTGTTTCCCGTGCTATCTTTGAAGAATTGAAAAAAGGTCCGGTCTATTTAGATATTAGATACAAAGGCAGTAGTTTTATAAAAAAACGTTTCCCCTATCTTTTTGAAAATCTATGGTGGCACGAAATAAAAATGGATAAAGATCTAATTCCGATTTCACCGGCTGCTCACTTTGTTTGTGGAGGTGTGCACACTAATTTAAAAGGTGAAACTAATATCCCCGGACTTTATGCTTTTGGTGAAGTCGCCCATACCGGCGTACATGGTGCTAATAGACTAGCTTCCAATTCCCTACTCGAATGTATGGTCTTTAGCTCACAAGCTGTTACATCAGCAAAAAATTATGTAAAAACAACTAAAAAATCCCCTCTAAGGATAGGTAGGACACGCAGTGCTGGAGTGTATTCGCAAAATTCAAATCTCAAAAAAAATATTCAAAAAATAATGTGGCAAAATGTTGGTATTGTAAGAGATCAAAAAAAACTAAAACAAACTTTAGACAAACTGAACAAATATTGTACTCAAATAGAAAAAATATATGAGGTAGGTGTGAATAAGGAAATTATTGAATTAAGAAGTTTGTGTTTAAATGCAAGACTTATCACACAAGCAGCACTTGAAAGAAAAGAAAGTATTGGATGTCATTTTATAAAAACAAACTAAACGGCTAATCAGTCATTTTTAGAGACTTGATTTTTACCTTGATTTAAGCTAAAATATTATTATATGATAATACTTGGAATTGAATCCTCCTGTGACGACACCTCTGTCGCCTTACTAAATATAACTGACAAAAAAATTGAAATACTGGCAGAAAAAACAGCAAGTCAAATTGAAATACACAAAAAATACGGTGGTGTGGTCCCAGAAATTGCTGGTAGGCTTCATGCGGAAAAAATCCTACCGGTAATCGAGGAAGTAATGAAAAACCAGATCAAACCAGACGTAATAGCAGTCACATCTGGACCAGGATTAATCACCGGCCTATTGGTGGGTGTAGAAGCAGCCAAAACACTATCTTATTTGTGGAATATACCAATTGTTTCAATAAACCATATTGAGGGTCATGTTTACTCCCCACTAATCAAAGAAGGGATGGGCTTCCTGTCTCCGACTTCTGACTTCCCAATACTAGCACTAGTTGCTAGTGGAGGACACTCAGAGATTATCCTAAGCACCAAAGAAGGTGAGTATCAAAAAATTGGTGGGACAAAAGATGATGCGGCTGGTGAATGTTTTGATAAAGTCGCAAAGCTACTTGATTTTGATTACCCAGGCGGGCCAAAAATTTCCAAATTTGCTGAGACTGGAAACCCACAAGCAATAAAATTCCCCCGCCCCATGATTAGTTCTGATAATTTTGATTTCAGTTTTTCTGGCTTAAAAACATCAGCACTCTATTGGCTACGCGACCACAAACTATCCGCCATGAGAATTAACCCCATAAATTTAATTGCTGGAATTATAGGTATCCAAAAAGAACAGATTACTATAAATGATTTTTGTGCTAGTTTTGAACAAGCAATCGTAGATTTGCTCGTCTCAAAAACCATGAAGGCATCAAAAAAATACAATCCAAATACAATTATTCTAGGTGGCGGCGTTTCTGCCAACAAAAAATTACGCAAAACCTTAAAAGAAAAAATAGAAAAAGAAACTCCAACTACTAAACTCCTAACCCCACTTCCCAAATATTCCATGGACAACGCCACCATGATCGCCGTCGCTGCCTACCACCACGCAAAAAATAAAAATTTTACTAACTGGAAAGATTTAAAAGCTGACCCAAATTGGAAGATTTATGAATAGCATAAAAACAAAAGAATTAAAAAAACTATTATTTTCACATGGTTCTTTTATATTTGGCAGAAAAGTATTGATGGTATTTATAAATATTTATATTTGGAAATTAACTGACAACATTTCAGCCGTGGCTATTTTTAATATAATATTTTTTATCGCTCACAGCACATCTTTTGCTTTTTTTGCCAAGTACGTCAAAGCTGGTCGAGCCAATCTAATAAAAAATCTAGGATTATTTTTTCTAATAATTTTTTATTTTATATTATTTTTATTAAAAGAAAATGTCGTCAATCATTTATTAATTTTACCAGTAATCTGGGGTATTATAAACGCCATGTACTGGATAGCTTATCATACTCAAAACTTTGATCATACACATACACGTAATCGCGCTAATTATACAGCAACCGAAAGATCTCTACGTACTTTTGTGAATTTAACCGCCCCAATAATTGGTGGTTTTTTGATAACATTAGACCCTTTTGGTCTGGGTTATGGTAATATATTTTTACTTGGCATGCTGTTTCAAAGCATCGCCATATTTATCGGTAGTGTCCCAGAAAAAGCCCAGGCCTCTAATGAATACCATCCAATAAAAAGTTTAAAATACATTTGGTCTTTTAAAGATCAAAGAAAAACCCTAATATCCAACGCCCTAGCTAGTATTGGTTACACTCGCGGACTAGACAAAATTCTAACCATTTTTCTTTTTATTGTGTTAGGCACAGAATTGAAGGTTGGTTTTTGGATCTCAATTTTTTCTATATTTTCTATTGTAACAACTCTTTTTGTTGGTAAATACATAGAATACAATCGCTATAAAAAAATTGCGCTACTATCAAGCATTTTTTTATCAGGATCTATTTTAAATATTGCTATTTTCCCAGGCTTTTTGTCTTATGTTATTTTAGGCAGTGTAACACAAGTAGCCGATCCATTGATTGGTCTGGCGAGAAGAATTTTCGCTTTGAACATACTGCATAAAGATGGTTTTCAAGAAAAACACCGTGTTGAATTTATGGTCATTCGCGAAATTTTTAATGTAGCAATTGGCGGATCAATCAGTCTGTTGCCATTAATTTTTTTCAAAGAATTAACTTTACTAAGTATAATTCCCGTCATTATTATGATGTCGCTCGCAACCTTGACCCAAGGAATTTTGATAAATTCTATAAAAGTAGACTTAAACAAAATATAACTAAATAACCCAGAAATATGAACTTAAAAATTATCGGGGGATCCAGTCACAAAGACTTCACCAAAAAAATCTGTGAACATTTGGGGATTAAGGAAACCAAAAGTTCTTCATTTACTTTTAGCAATGAAGATCGTTTTATCACTATTGATGAACCAGTCCGAGGTGATGATGTGTTTGTGATTCAAACTCACAATTCACCGGTAGATGCACATATAATGGAATTACTAATTTATATAAGGACACTCCGGGATGCCTCTACAGGAAGAATTACAGTGGTTCTCCCCTACTTTCCTTATTCCAGATCTGATAAAAAAGACCAACCAAGAATTTGTATTACTGCAAAATTAATAGCTGACATGTTGGAGAAGGCTGGAGCTGACAGAGCCCTAATAATGGAGATGCACTCACCTCAATTACAAGGATTTTTTAATATCCCATGCGACCATCTAATTGGTGCTCCCACCATTGTAGAATATTTAAAAAATAATTGGGATTTAGAAAATTATGTATTAGTAGCTGGAGATAGTGGTGCTACCAAAATGATGGAATCTTATGCGGACGCTCTAAATCTACCAGTTGCAATGATGGACAAAAGAAGAATTGGTAATGAGGAAAAAGTAGAAATAAAAAGTGTAATTGGTGAAGTAAAAAATAAAAAAGTTTTAATCATTGATGATGAAACTTTGAGTGGCGGAACATTAATAAAAGATGCTGAATATTTATTAAATCAAGCAGGTGCTATAAGCGTAGACACTTGTTTTATTCACGCTAATCTTGGCGAGGGAGCCGCGGAAAAATTAAATAACTCCCCGATCAAACGCTTTTTGACAACTGATACAATCCCTTCCAAAAATTTTGGATTGAGAAATCTGGAAGTTATTTCTGTAACAAAGCGTTTTGCTGATATGATAAGTAGAATCCATAAAAATGAAAGTGTAAAATCATTAAATAATATTATTAATTAACTAATTAACTAATTTATGCCATACATCATACAATCAGATCGCGAACGCCTAGACCCAAAAATAAAAGATTTGGCTGACGCAATAAACACAGACCAGCGTGCTGGTGAACTAAACTACACTATCACTAAACTTCTATTAGCCCTAAAAGGTGCGGGTAAATATAAAGACTATAACGAATTAATGGGAGCACTAGAGTCTGCAAAACTAGAATTCTATCGCCGAGAAATAGCTCCATACGAAGATATAAAAGTAGAAGAAAATGGAGATGTTTACTAAACATTATCAAATAAAAACTACCGGCTCACGCTGGTAGTTTTTATATAATAAAATAGTACTTACTATAGTACGTACTATAGTAAGTACTATTTTAAAATCACTCTACCTCTCTTACTTCCAACAAATTGACATGCCCGGCCTGACCAACAGGCTCTCCTGCTACCACAATAAGCTTGTCGCCTGAATCTACCACCGAAAGTTTTTTTAGCTGAGTCACAGCTCTCTCTACTAACTCCTCTATAGTCCTGCACGGCTCTAAAACGAATGGCATTACACCCCAAGACAGGTTTAACTGGTGTTTTACCCTGTCTGTACCAGTAGCCACTACAATCGGCAATTCTGGACGATAGCGACTAATTAGACGAGCTGTCTCACCTGACAAAGAGGCTGCCAAAATAACCTTAGCCCCCACTTTTTCAGCCAGAGAA
>Ga0075122_10000664_pt1 | contig 26287 bp, 30 predicted proteins | sample AntAceMetag02UKB_FD_69790 | JGI IMG/M metagenome (GOLD analysis project Ga0075122, IMG submission 69790) | Saline lake microbial communities from Ace Lake, Antarctica - Antarctic Ace Lake Metagenome 02UKB | ecosystem: Environmental > Aquatic > Non-marine Saline and Alkaline > Saline | place...
ATGGGTTTTTTATATTAGGAAGTTTATATTCGTTCTTTATTTTATCAATTTTAGCTATATGGATATATAGGCAGGTAAGGGACCATAGGTAAGGACAACACATTTGAGTATTTTTATGTATCCGAATGTGGTGAACTTAACGCAAGAACGACAAAATAGGGGAAATGTTACAATTAAGAAAATAGAAGAAGGCTTAAAGAAACAACTGAATGGATAAAGAGTTTTCAGATAACGAACGGGGAAAAGGATAAAAATATGTCGGTCAAGGTTAAGATCTCATTATTAACGTTTGTTCTTGTCGCATTAGTGAACATTCTTGCCTATGCTGAACCTAATGAGGTTGAAAGGTTAGATATAACTTCGTTAGATTCAAAGTCTGGTGAGGCGAAGAAAATAATGGCCTCTGCTGGCTTTGAAGAATATGTAAATGGGAATGAGTATTTTTTGAAACGAGAATACGATAAGGCTATTATAGAATACAAAAAAGCAATAGGAAAAGATCCGAAGTTTGCATATGCAACAAATAATTTGGCAAGCATATATAAAGAGTTGAAAAAATACGATGAAGCGGTTATGTATTACAATGAAACCCTGGATATTGATTCCAATTTTTTTGGGGCATTGAACGGTTTAGGGTATGTATACATAGAAAAAAGTAAATATCTTGAAGCTGAACAGCTTATAAATAAAGCCCTAAAACTTGACCCATCACCTTTTGCTGAATATTACAATCTTGGCGTGTTGTATCAAAGACAGAAAAAGTTTGATAAAGCAATTGAAAATTATGAAGAAAGTATAAAAATAAACCCGAAAGTTTATCAGGCTTACATAGGCATAGGCGATTCTTATGGCGATTCGGGTAATTACGATAAAGCAATTGAGAGCTATAATGAATACTTGAGATATTTTCCCAAGGCTGATGAGATATGCACAAGGGTGGGGGTGTGTTATGTCTTCAAAAAAGACTATGATGATGCTGTTGTCTATTTTGAAAAGGCTGTAAAAATAAATCCTCGAAATAATTTAGCAAAAACAGCGTTAAAGAAATATAGGAAGTTAGCAGGCAATACATATGTGGGAGCAAAAGATAACTTTCTGAATCAAGTTACCGAAGAAGAAGCAATTAAAATAGAAAAAACATTCAAAAAGAAAATCGCTGAAACCCCCGATGATTTGAGGGGGTATCAAGCCCTTGGTATGTTGTATGAAAAAACCGGGCAGGAGAGTAAAGCCCTAGATGCTTATGCAAAGTATTTTGGAGGGACTCTAGATAGTGCAAAGGGATATGATTTTTTAGGACAATTCTATTCAAGAAATAAAAAAACAGATAAAGCAATTGAATGTTTTGAGAAAGCAATTGAACTCGAACCCAATAATGCAGATTTTATAAGTAATTTAGCTGGACCGTATTTAGAAATGGGGCAATACGGCAAAGCTATTGAGCTATATAAGATGGCTATAAAAATTAATTCTAATAAAGTAAATTTTCAGCTACGATTAGCAAATGCATATTTGTTGGATGGGGAGAAGGATAAAGCAATTACTGAGTGCAAAAATATTCTTAAAAAATACCCAAGGCAAAAACAAGCAGAAGCCATGCTTAACTACTTGAATAAGGGTGGTGAAGAGGTCAAGAAAAACCTAAGCATTGTAGGAGACAAACTTGTTCTTAAAGATTTAAACCTTATAATTGAGAAGCCTGAAGGGTGGTATTTTTATCCATATTCAAATTCACGGATTGCTGCAATAATAAGTAGTTCAGAAGACCCCTCCGAGAGTGATCCAATATTTACATTTGCCTTGAAAAAAATAAAAGGACGAAATATCGAAGCGATAAACGCGGAATATGCTAAAAATGCTGCTTTAACTATGAAAAACAAAAAGGTAATAAGATTAGGTGACACAGAGAAACATAAAATTGCAGGTGAGGATGCATACGAAGATATGTATGTGTTTAATGTGAAGGGAATATCAAAAACTTTTGTTGTAACCTCCTTTGAGAAAGATAACATAGCATATTCGCTTTATTACTTAGGAGATTATGAAAAATCTGGTAAAGAGTTTAAAATTTATAGGGAAATGTTTGATAAAATAAATTTTATTAAATAAAATAGGCCCAGACACTATTTATTAGGTAAACCAGCAAAAGACCTGCCAGACACTATACTCAATGCAATACAATTAAAGAAGTTACAAATTAATTCCGGGTAAAGGTATAAGAGAGATCAATGAAAAAAAACGGAGAAAAAGCCTCCGAAAGTTGTCTATATAGTGTGGGAAAAAGACAACCAAGGAGGTTTTTTGTGCCGACATTATCTGGGTATCATCAGTTAAAGGACAACATAGCATATCATGTTATAAACCGAGGGAATAGAAGACTGGAGATATTTCATGACGAGGAGGACTACAATTAATCTAAAGCACTTGATTTAGACGGCAAAATAAGGTATACTTTTATTGTAGTCACAAATGTAACTACAATAAAAGGGGAGGAGAAATAATGACTATTGCGAGGGAGTTGTTAAATTTTGAACGTAAAGGGGTTAGGGAAGTCAAAGCTCATGTGTCTGCTAAATATTTAAACAAACCATTTATTATCACAGATTATGGACAACCTGTTAGTGTAAATATGCCTTATGAAGAATTATTGGAATTTGTAGACTTAGTAGATGAACTTATGGATTCGGAGACTATAAAAACTGTTGCGGAAGGCAGAAAATCCATAGGAAGTAGAAGTAAAGGAATCCCTGTATCAAGATTGTTTAAAAAAATTAAAGCAAAGAAAAAGTAATGAATTACAGAGCCCAATTCCCTAGTCAATCAATTGAAAATAAATTTAATAAGAAATTGGAAGCTATCCCCGACTACTCATTGCAGGAAACAATTATAACAAAGGTAGAAGAATTAGCAAAAAACCCAAGACCATTCGGAAGAAAACTTTTCAAATTTATTAAGCCATCTCTTCCAATGTATTCATTTACTGCTAATTTTAGATTAAGGATCGGAGATTATAGAGTGTTATACGACATCGATGACCTCAAAGCCAATAGAGAAAACGGGATATTTATTGTATTGCGGAGGGTATATTGAAATGAACGCGGTTAGGGCGAAGATAGAGGAGAGTCCGGAAGAGTACAGGTATAGCAGTTCAAGATACTATATTCTAGGAGAGCCGGATGATATAATAACAGAGGATCCAGGTTATTCTGGTTTTGGTGTAAATAAAGAAGATAGGCAAAATGAATATTTGAAATATTTACTTGAGATGGACGAAGATAAGGCAGGGAAAGAACTTTCGGAAGAGGTAGTGGGGAGCGAAGAATTTAAAAGCAAATTGCGTAAGAAAGAGGGACGCCTAGTTCCGAAAAGACAAGGAAGACCTGTACCCGGAATTAAATTGTAACTTATTTAATCGTAGTACTTTGAATATAGCGTCTGGCCTGCCGGCATGCCTGGCCTGTGACAGACCTAAAAGATCAGCATGATAAGTATCATCCCAGAGAGAGAAAAAAAAGGGCAAAACCTCTGTGACAAATTGCTCAATCAATTGAGTAATTTGTGGATATGTTTAATATAATAAACAAGTGTTTAATGTATTAAACACATTAGAAAAGGTATATGAAATAGGGGGATATAAGATTGAGCATTTTGCTTGACTTCAATCAATTTGGATGGTAATCTTTGTTTAGATATCTAAACATGTGTTTACGAATCTAAACAACAAATATAAGGAAAATCATGAAAATAATAAAGCCGTTAAATAAGATTTTAGATAGCGAAGCAAAAATTAAAGTATTGAGGTTTTTGTGTAAAACCGATGCTGAATGGAATGGCAGGCAGATTGCCAAAGAGATTGAAGTAACTCCGGCTACAGCGCACAAGGCTCTTAATAGTCTGAATAATGAAGGTGTTTTGTTGTTGCGTAATATGGGTAAAACCCATGTTTACAGTCTGAATAATGATAACTTTATGGTTACAGATATACTTAAGCCTCTATTTGAAAAAGAACGGGAAATTTTAGATATCATTATAAAGATGATAAAAAAAGAAATATCAAGATCGGGCATCAAATCTGATATTGTTAGCGTGGTGTTGTTTGGGAGCGTTAATATTAAACAAGACCATGCCATGAGTGATATAGATGTTGCTGTTATCGTGAAAAGCGCCAAGGGTAAGATAAAAACAGAGCATTTATTCGAGGAAATAGACCATGAAATATCTAAAAAATTTGGAAATACATTGTCAGCATATGTAAACACAATAACAGAGTTTAAGTCCAAGAAAAAAGACAATATGGCAGTTATAAAGAATATTCTGGAAGAACATACTTTGATTTACGGAGAAAAAATGGAGGAAATTGTATGACCCCCAAAAAAATGAAGACAATTGCGGTAGAAAAGAATGATTATAAAATCTATCTCAAGAAGGCAAAAGACCTGCACAGTATTATGATCAAAGCAAGAGATATCGAGAATTGGACAGCAGTGGGATTAAACGCAGTTCATTGCGCGATATCTTGTTGCGATGCTGTGCTTACTTTTCATTTGGGTGCGCGTTCATCAGGGGAAGACCATATACAGGCTGCAGATTTAATATTGCGTATACCTAAAACCAATGTAAAAAGTGCTGCCATTACGTTTAAGAGGATTATTTCAAAAAAGAATCTTGTTGCGTATGAAAACAGAGCGTTTCGCAAGGGTGATGCCGATGATATTGTAAAAATAACCGAAAGATTTTATGAATGGACATTTTCAAATTTCCCAAGTTAATATTTGGTGAAGAAGAGAACTAAGGGAGAGTTTTTATGCCTAATGAAACAAAAGAAAAGAGCGAGGGATGGGTTGACCAATGGCTTGAGAAAGAAACTGAGCATACGCAGACAGCTCTGGAAAATGCTTCAAAGTACTTTGATGACAATGATGATCTGACTGTCAATACTCTTGAAGCGCTGTATGGTAAAGAGAGTAGTTTTGGGACTATGCAGAAAAACCGCGGGATAGAAGAAGCCGCGGGGCATTTCCAGTTCAGGAAACCAACAGCTGAAGAGTATGGTCTTATTGTATCTAAAGGGAATGATACACGTTTTGATATAGATTACGCTTCTTCGGCTGCAGCCAGATATTTGAAAGATATTGATAATGTATTCAGCAGAAAAACAACATTGGTTAAAGGACGGGATACAATTCCGGTGAAGGATCCTTCTGAACGCAAAAAATTTGTTCTAGGGGCATATAATACAGGACAAGGACGTGTTGCAAGTGCTCAATATCTTACGGAACAAGCCGGGAAAAATCCCGCAATATGGGATGATGTAAAGGGATTCCTTGAAGCAGCAGGCGATAGCAAGGAGAAAGCGGATGAAGTACGAGATTATGTCGAAAAGGTGCTTGTTTTTGAGCTTGAATTTGCAAAGAAGTCCCCAGCTGATAAAAAAGCAAAGGCGAAAGAAGGGAAAGAGGTAACGTGTCGTTGTTCAAGTGGGCATTGGGTTACAATTGATGATCGTCCTGTATTTATGTGTGATTAGGAAGATATGAAGTATGTATATCGCGTTTTCATTATTATGATTCTTGGAAGTTTTCTATTTAACAGTAATATGCCGCAAGGTGTTCTTGCTTTTGCCGACAATATGAGTGTTGTCCAAGAAATATACAATACTCCTATTCCTTTTGAAATTAGAAGAAATTTTAACGATTACATTCATGCGAACAAGACAGGATCTGAAAAGATTGTTGTTGATGGGGGAAAATTCCCAGATATTTATAACAAAAGATTTTTTGTTGCTAATTTTCAACCCAATCCTTTTGGTGGGTTATTAGTAACAATCATGGTGAAAGACCAAAATATACGAAGTTTTCGTCTATGGATGTATGATATTAGTGAGGATGTATACGATTTTCGTAGCATTGAAGAACTGCCAGGCCCGTTTTCTGAAGAAATTGTAATGGAAATAACAGGAGCTGTTTATAATGATTTTTGGCTCTGAGAAACAATTCCACCACTCACCCCGACACGACCAAATTTTAATTTTATCCTCCAAAGCCAGATAATGTAACATTATCTGGCTTTGGACGTTCAACGTGAGGGTTCGTTGCCTGCCTTTAACATAATCATATTATGTTAACCAGCCAAAAAAGGTGCCCCATTTGTTTGCGTCCTCATTTGTTTGGGACTTCTTAGGCATTCTATCCACCTTGTTGAAAATCCCCCCGTATGTTACAATTACACCCATGAGTAAAGAGGCCATAATAATAAAGGGTGCCAGCGAACATAATCTTAAAAAGATTAATGTTACTATACCTCGTAATTCGTTATGTGTGGTTACCGGACTTTCAGGGTCGGGTAAGTCGTCTTTAGCGTTTGATACGATATATGCCGAAGGACAGAGGCGATATGTTGAGTCTTTATCCAGTTATGCCAGGCAGTTCATTGAACAGCTTCAAAAACCGCACGTTGACTATATAGAAGGGCTCTCGCCGACCATTAGCATAGAACAACGTGTTGGAGGACGTAATCCTCGGTCTACTGTCGGTACGCAGACTGAACTGTATGATTATCTTCGCGTGCTGTTCGCTCGTATAGGGACGCAGCATTGTCCTAAATGCGGGAAAGAGATCACAGGGCAGAGCGTTCAAAAGATATTGGACACTATATTATCGTTACCGGAAGGTGAAAAAATAATCATATTGGCACCGCTTGTAGAGGGAAGAAAAGGCGAGCATGTCGATATTATGAGGAATGCTCGGAGTGAAGGATTTATACGTATCAGGATTGATGGTGAGATAGTTGAGATCAGCGATAGTATCCCTCCGCTCAATAAAAAAGTAAAACATAGCATAGAAGCGGTTGTTGATCGGATAGTTTTAAAATCCGGTATCAAGAAACGGCTTGCGGATTCTGTTGAAACCGCCTTGCGGGCCGGTGACGGGATAATGAAGGTGTCCTTTGTAGATAGTGATCGTGAAGAGATACTTTTTAGTGAGCATAATGCGTGTATAGAATGCGGGATAAGTTTTGAGAAATTGGCTCCGCGGAATTTTTCGTTTAATAGTCCTTACGGGGCGTGCCCGGGGTGTAACGGGTTGGGTAACAAGATGGAGATCGATATTGATCTTATAATGCCCGACAAGACTGAGCCGCTTCTTAAAGCGGTAGTACCGTGGAAACGTGGAGGGAAAGGTGCGGTACTTCATTTTCGTAGACGGCTAAGGAGATTGGCAAGGTATCACGGGTTCGATTATGACGTACCATTTGATAAATTGTCACGCAGTCAGCAAAAAATGATACTTCACGGTGATCCTCAAAGCGGATTTGAAGGGGTTGTGCCTAATCTTGAAAGACGGTTCAGGGACACTGAAAGCGAGTTTATGAAAGAAATGATCGGGACGTTCATGTCGGTACAGCCGTGTCCTGAATGTAAAGGCGAGAGATTAAACGCGGAATCTAGGAATGTTCTGATCGATGGGAAAAATATATCGCAGTTATGCGGGATGTCAATACTTGAGAGTAAGCGATATTTTGCTGAACTTGAACTTGATGAGATGCGTCAGACTATTGCCGAAGACGCGATGAAAGAGATAAAGAGCAGGTTAGATTTCATGATAAATGTCGGATTGGGCTATCTTGCTCTGGATAGGAAAAGTAATACTCTTTCGGGAGGCGAAGATCAGAGGATAAGATTAGCTACACAGATAGGATCGGCGCTTGTTGGGGTGTTATATGTTCTGGATGAACCTAGCATAGGGCTGCATCAGAAAGATAATCAAAGGCTTATGGATACTTTGATAGCGCTTAAGGAGCTCGGGAATACTTTGGTCGTTGTGGAGCATGACGAGGCGACGATCAGGAAAGCCGAGCATCTAATAGATCTTGGGCCGGGGGCCGGGGAACATGGCGGAAAAGTTATAGTCGAAGGGACGCTCAAGGATGTTATCGCGAGCAAGAAGTCGCTTACAGGAAAGTATCTTAGGGGAGACATTAAGATAGATGTTCCGGAGAAAAGAAAAAAATGGAATACGAAAAAATGTCTTGAGATCGTTGGTGCCGAAGAAAATAATCTTAAAAATATTGATGTGAAAATACCGCTAGGTGTATTTAATTGTGTTACGGGAGTTTCGGGATCCGGGAAAAGTACTATGGTGGACGAGATCTTGCATAAAGCTATTTCTAGAAAACTTTATCGCGCTAAAGATAAACCCGGTAAACATAAGAGGATAAAGGGCGTGCAAAATATCGATAAGATCATAGTTATTGATCAGTCTCCCATAGGAAGGACTCCGAGGTCTAATCCGGCGACGTATACCGGAGCGTTCGATCCTATACGTAAACTTTTCAGTTCTATACCCGAAGCGAGGATGAGAGGATATAAAGCCGGTAGGTTCAGTTTTAATGTTAAAGGCGGTAGATGTGAAGCGTGCCAAGGCGGCGGGATGAAAAAGATCGAGATGCATTTTCTGCCGGATGTATATGTTACTTGCCGTGCATGTAATGGGAAAAGGTTCAATGAACAGACTCTGGAAGTTCGATACAAGGGATATAATATATCCGAAGTGCTTGAGATGAGCGTGGAAGAGGCATTGAAAATTTTCGGGCAAATACCGGCGATAAGATCGAAACTCGAAACGCTTAACGATGTCGGGTTAGGGTATGTAAGGTTGGGACAGGCTGCCACGACTCTTTCGGGAGGTGAAGCGCAACGTGTTAAGCTTTCATCGGAACTATCAAAAAAAGCTACAGGGAAGACGATCTATATACTGGACGAACCTACAACAGGGCTGCATTTCGCGGATATACACAAATTGCTTGAAGTGTTGCATAGATTAGTCTCCTCGGGTAATACAATATTAGTTATTGAACATAATCTCGATGTTATTAAATCTGCTGATCATGTAATCGATCTCGGACCGGACGGCGGTGATGCCGGAGGAGAGGTTGTGGCATGTGGTACTCCCGAAGAAATAGTTAAAGTCAAGGCGTCGTATACGGGCAAGTATTTGAAGAGTGTATTGAAGACTGCAGCATAAACGACGTCAGAGTATCTCCCAAGACATATAATACTTGAACAGAAACGACACATTTGTTAAGATGACGAATTATCCAACAAAGAGAATAAATATGAAACTAAATAGAATAATTACAATACTACTACTGTCGACTGTTTTCGGATTGACTGCGCATGCAAATGAGAATATGGCGCAGGCGGAACTGGATTTCGCAAAAAAGGCTGTTAAGGACGGATTCTTTGATCTTGCGGAAAGTAAGCTGAATACTTTGTTGCTTTTTGAGGTGAGTAAGGACACTGAAGCTGAAGCGCATCTCCTTATGGGAAAGATCAATTATGAACGATCTATACCAATTAAAGCTCTTACCGAATTCAATCTGGTTATGGATAGGTTTGATGGTACGGATTTTGCCGCACGAGCGCTTTATTGGATAGCCGAAATATATTTCAAAGAGGAGGATTTTGAGAAGGCCCTGTCGAATTATCAAGTGGTCATAAACGAGTATCCTTCCAATGAATATGTTTCGTATGCCAGATATTCTCAAGCATGGTGTTATGCAAAACTTGATGAAGATGTTATGGCACTTGAAGCGTTCTTGGATGTTGTTAAATCATATCCAGAGCATGAACTTGCTATAAAAGCTAAATACAAGATCGCCGAGATATTGTATCGTCAGAAAAGATATAAAGATGCTGTGCCGGAATTGGCGGATTTTATTGCGAAGTATCCTGTTAGTGAAAGGATATTTGACGTCTATTACATGCTGGGGGACAGTTATTATAAACTTGGGGATATGAAGAACGCGCTGATCAATCTAAAAAACTCGGCATCCGGAAGTAGTGACGGTGATTCTAGAGCCGCGGCAGAATATAAACTTGCTAAAATCTATGCGGAAGACGGAGATGAACAGACAGCTATTGAATGGTTCGATAAGGCTGCTGTAGATTCTAGTGAGCCTAAAATGCGAAGTACTGCGCTTATGGAATTGGCCAGGATGCATTTTAAAAGAGATGAGCACGAAAGAGCCGTAGAAAAATATAGGATGATCATAGAGGCTACTGAACCCAATGAATGGACAGATGATGCGTATTATTGGTTGGGTGAGATGTACTATAAACTCGGAAACATGCTTGGCGTGATAAAGGTGTACACAGAAGCCTTGGAGAAGTTCCCTAACGGTGAATTTTCCGCACGTATGCATTATGATCTTGGATGGGCTTATCGGGGGATAGGAGATGAGCAGAAGGCCTTGCAAGAATATGATCTTACGGTAGGTTTGTCTGATAGCGAAAATATGGTGTCTAATGCGCTGTGTAGTATTGCGGATATATTATACGGTATGGGGAAAGACGAACAAGCGATAGATATATATGACAGGGTTTTAAAAGAGTTTCCCCAAAGCGTATTGGCGGATTATGCTCAATATGAGGTAGGGACTATACTAAAAAAGACCGGGCGAAAAAACGCCGCAATACTTGCGTTTCAGTCGCTCGTTGTGAATTTCCCTCAAACTGGGTTTCTGGACAAGGCCTTGTACCAGTTGGGTCTACTTTATTCTGAAAAAGGCGATTTTCAAAGTTCGATAAATCAATCGGATCGTTTGATCAAAGAAGTGCCTGATAGCAGGTTGTTTGATGAAGCGGTACTTAACAAAGCTCATGCTCTTTATAATATGGGAAGACATAAAGAGGCTCTGGATATATATTCAGGGATATTGTCCGGGTCGGATAAAGGAGAAGTGCTTTTGAGGGCCAGATATCAGATGGGTTGGACTTATTATAAAATGGGTAAAGAGAAAAAGGCTATGGATGTCTTTGAGAAGATATTGAAAGAGAGTCCTAATAGCAGGTTTGTGCCCGGGATAAAATTGTGGTTTGGGGAGTATCATTATGGTAAAGGGGAGTTCGCTAAAGCGATCGAATTTTTTAAGGAAGTAATCGAAAAATTTCCAAAGACGAGCTTTGCGGAAGATGCCTCTTATTGGTTAGGATGGGCATTTTATGACAACGGTATGTCCGATGAAAGTATAGAGCAGTTCAAGAGAATAGTTAAGGAACAATCTTCAAGTAAGTGGACCCCTCAAGCTATACTGGCACTTGGAGATGTTCATAAAAGACGTGATGATCAGGCTGAAGCGATAACCCAGTATGAAGTACTTATAAAAAAGTATCCGGAAAGCTCTATAACCAACATAGCTAATAATCGGATAGGAACTATATTGAAAGCACAGGAAAATTATAATCTTGCTGCGGAATATTTCAGGATAGCGCTTACAGGTGATAATTCCGAGACAAATGCGCAGATACAGTTTGATATAGCGGAATGTTATGAAAAACTCGGAAGAGAAGAAGAAGCAATCACTGAATACTTAAAGACCGAATATAGGTATCCTCAAGGAGGGTTTTGGGTCAGGCGATCACAGTTTAAGTGCGCGGAGCTGCTTGAGAAGCATGGAGATAATAAAAGAGCCATATTGCTATACAGAAAACTTGCTGAAGGTAAAGGCACTGAAGGCGAAGTAGCACGAGGGAAAATACAGTTACTTGCGAAGTGAGGGTAGTTGATAGTTTATAGAGGATAGTCGTCAGTATTAGTTTTAATTTCATAAAGTTCTGCTTCGCTCTTCAATAAGCAAACCTGGAGAGCTACGCAGAAGAGGAGGAGATATGTGGGAGATGGTCGTAAGGGGTGGTCCCTTGATGGTGTTGATAATTATGTGTTCGGTTATTGCTTGCGCCGTTGTAGTAGAAAGAGTATGGCATTTGCATCGTGCGAAGATAAATACTAAAGAGTTCATGGAAGAGATCTCGGAGACTTTGAGGCGCAACAAAATAACCGAAGCGATAGACCTGTGTAATGTTATGCCGGGGCCCATAGCCCAGATACTAAAGGCGGGGATACTCAAACATGACAGGTCCAGAGCCGAGATAAAAACGGCTATTGAGGATGCGGGGATTCATGAAGTGCCACGATTAGAGAAGAATCTTGGTGCATTAGCTACAATAGCACATATTACTCCTTTATTGGGTCTTTTGGGTACTGTAGCGGGTATGATACGCGCGTTCCAGGTGATAGAACAGAAAGCTGTAGCGCTTATGCCGGTTAACCCGGGTGATCTGGCGGGTGGTATATGGGAAGCATTGATAACCACAGTTGCCGGACTTGCCGTGGCTATACCCACGTATGTGGCATATAATTTTTTGGTAAGTAAAGTTGACGGGTTTGTTCTTGAGATGGAGAAAAGCGCGACAGATCTTACGAATATACTTGGGACAAAAAGGGAAGAAGATGAGATTTAAAAGAAAAGTCTTCCTGGAACAAGGAAGATTGGATATAGCGCCGCTTATAGACGTAGTTTTTCTGCTTTTGATATTTTTTATGCTTACATCCAGTTTTGTTTTTCAGCCGGGCATAAGGGTTAATCTTCCTAAAGCTGTTACCAGTGAAGTTTTGCACAAAAGATTGCTTATAGTCACAGTTAACCAGGATAACGAGGTTTTTATTAACGAAAGGCCTTTGAATTCTGAAGAGCTGTTTTCAAGGATAACTGTTGCCGCAAAAGAAGGGCAGCCTTTATTGATACGTGCCGATAAACAAGCTGATCTTGGTACAATTATAGAAGTGTGGGATATGTGCCGGCAGCTTGATGTGCAGCAGATCAATATCGCTACCACACAATAATAAATATCAAAAAATGGAGATCAGAAATCAAACATGTTTAACCGAAGTATGGGTATAGCATTTCTAGTCGCGCTGAGCATACATGTTTTGTGTATGTCAGCGGTGACTATAATCAATCCTAAATACGACGGTAGAATGAAAGCATATACTCGTGTTGATTTTTTAGGATCAATACTTAGAAAGACCGCTTTTGACATAATGTTAGAAGATACCGGGAGACCCTTGTTTGGAGCATATAATGACGTAGCAGAGAATACTGAAAACTTGTATTTGGAGGCGGATGTTGAGAGAGTCAATCCTGAAGGGTACAAGACAGGTTCTTATTTTGATGAGACGTTGGATCTTTTGCTTGTAGAGTTTTTGGCCGGAGAGAAATCCAAACCGGAACTATTGAGGGTTTCAGGTAATTTTATTCTAGAGCAGATAGGCGAGAAGAACACAGCATCGAACTTGGACCGTAGGGTGATATATCGGCCTGAAAAACCTGTGATAGATGGTACTTTTTACGGGGATAAAGATGAGTTTAAGGTAAGGGTAGAGTTTCTTATCGGCCCTGAAGGGAAAGTAATAAGAGCGGAACCAGTTAATACAACAGGGTTCCCCAAAATCGATAATATTGCCGTGAATTTTGTTAAAGGATGGTTATTAGAACCCGTTCCCGAGGAGTCGTCTGTGGAACCTCAAAGGCGGGAAGTCGAAATAGTACTTGTTTCCGAGGTGCCCGCCAATGATTAAAGTCGATATATCCATGGCGCTTTTTCTCTACCTTTTGGCGACGGCGGTATTTATGTTGGTAATATGGTCGTTTTTCGATTTTGGAACCAAACTGAAAACTTTTTCTTCCGAGGAAGCGCATATATGGCACTGTACGATATGTTCTTATACATACATTGATAGTAAAAATGAAGAGATATCTACCTGTCCGAGATGCGGTAGCTATAATCAGAGAAAACAAAAGATGAAAAATAAACAAGCTAGACGGTAATCGTCTTTTTGAAGGAGGAATATATGATAACGAGGATAGGAATAGTAGCCGGTGAGATTTGGGAATATCTAGATAAGGGAGAAGGCTCTGTGTCTCTTGAGGAAACCGTAAAAGGAGTTGATCAGACGCGCGACGCGGTGCTTATGAGCATAGGTTGGCTTGCCAGAGAAGGACATGTTGTTATTAAGGAGACTCCAGACGGCAATATGGTGAAGCTTGTGGGAGAAGGCAGAAGATAAGGATAAAAGTATTAGTCCGCCTTCGTCTACTCACTTTAGAGTTAACTGACTACGGCGGACAGCTTTCGCTTTTTCTGGCATGGCTTGCCAGCTGGAGCCAGATAATATAAAAATAGGTAGGCGAAAGCTGGTGGAGCTGAGGGGTCTCGGCGCCTACGTCCCCGCAACAAGTTTTGTTTTGGTTTCTCGCTACCGCTCGGAACGTCACAAAACTGCGGGAACTCCGGTCGGCCAGTCGCTTTTTAATTGGTTCTTGTTTCCTCGTATTCTCGGAAACTTTGGGGGATTAAAGGTTAAAAAGCTCTCTTCGAGACCTTTGAAAAGTGGTGGAGCTGAGGGGTCTCGAACCCCTGACCTCCTGATTGCGAACCAGGCGCTCTTCCAACTGAGCTACAGCCCCACGATGAGCAACATTATAGCAATAAAAACGAAAAGTTAAAAGTGAATAGTGAAGTGTTAGAGGTGAGGAGTTCTATGTGTGAAGAACATATCTGTCCACATTGCGGAAAACTAATAGATGACGATGAAGCGTTGTTGTGTCTATATTGCGGGGAGAATCTCGAACTTGGCGTTGGCACACTGGGGAAGATGAAGTATTCGACACATTGGATAGTTGTTACGGCTGTAGTTATCTTTACAGTTGTAGCATTTACACTTTTGATGATGAGATAACGATAGGATAAGTATAATGCTGAAAAAAATAATTATTGGGACAGTTATCTTGGTTATCATGTCCGGCCAGGGTATTGCCGAAGCTAAAAGAAGTGATTTGGCAGGTAGCTGGTACTCTTCGTCGGAGGAAGATCTTCGTAGAGAAATAAATAATTATTTAGAGATGAGTTATGTTGATTCACCCGGAGGGGAAGTCATTGGGGTTTTGGCTCCACATGCCGGGATAAGATTTTCCGGTATCATTTCAGCATACGCATATAAGCTAATACAAAAAAAGAACCCTCGAACAGTGGTTCTTGTAGGGTTCACTCATCGCAAACATTATCCCGGGAAAGTATCCGTTTTTACGGATGATAGTTTTGTTACGCCTCTTGGGGAAGCAATCATAGACAGAAGATTGACAGACCGGTTTCTGAAATACAGTCCGGAACTTGAAGGTATATCAGATGCGTTTTCTTCAGAGAACTCAATAGAACTGCAAATTCCGTTTATACAGGTAGCGGCGCCGGACGCGAAACTTGTCATTCTTGCCATAACGGACCAGACCTTGGAAAACTGCAGGTTTTTAGCGGACATTCTTGCGGCGACTTTAAGGGATGAGAAAGAATGTGTGATCATAGCATCTTCCGATATGTCTCATTATCTTCCTTATGAGGAAGCCAACGAAAAGGACAGTAGGACCATAGAGTTGATGAAAAAAATGGATCCCGAAGAATTGTATAAGACTAGTCGGAGGAATAACCATGATCTTTGCTGTGGGTATGGGGCAATATATGCGGTTATGTCTGCCAGCAAGAAACTGGGTGCGGATACTGTGAAAATATTGAAATATGCTAACTCCGGAAATACTTCCGGAACGAGAGATAGTGTTGTCGGGTATTTGAGTGCGGCTTTTATACGATCCAGTAAGGAAGTAAGCGTAGTAAAGGAAAGAAGTCCGGTCAAGGAGACCTTAATGGGGGGGAAGAATATGTTAGATGCCGATCAAAAGAAAGAGTTACTGCGGATCGCACGGGATACTATCCGGCAGAAATTAGAGAATGGGACTCGGCTTGAGGTTGCGACAGAAGATGAATATCTTCAAAAGGAGATGGGGGTTTTTGTTACGCTTCATAAGAACGGACGGCTTCGGGGATGCATGGGGAGTATGGTGGCCAGGGAGCCGCTTTATCTGGCTGTTAGAAATATGGCCATAGCTTCAGCTACACAAGATTATAGGTTCCCGACAATGAGCAAGGAAGAAATAGATGAGATCGATATAGAAATATCGGCACTTACGCCCATGAGGAAGATATCCGACCCCGCTGAGATCGAGCTTGGGAAACACGGCGTAATGGTCATACAGGGAGAGAACACCGGTGTTTATCTCCCGCAGGTCGCTACGGAAACGGGGTGGACCAAGGAAGAGTTCATGGATAGTCTCTGTACTCAGAAAGCGAGAATACCTCATGATGCTTGGAAAACGGGACAATGTGATATATTTGTTTTCACCGCAGAAGTTTTCGGGGAGGAGAGTAAGTAGTGGGTAGTTCGTAGTTTTAAGATGAAAGTACCGGGGGACACCTTTAAACACGAAAAAGGGGACACTTGCAAGGCTAAATTTGCAAACGGTACAAATTTATACAAGGAAGTAGGGTATCGGGCAGTATAACCATATACACTATACCACATACTATACACGAAAATTATGAGCAGGTTCTATGTGCCGAAAGAATGTGTAAAGAAAGATAAGATAATTATCGAAGGAAAAGAAGCGCATCATATCCTCAAAGTTATGCGGATGAAAGAAGGGGATAAGGTTATTGTTTTTGACGGAACTGGTTGTGAATATATGGGGTTCATTACTGAGACTGAGAAAAATAATGAGAAAGTTCTGGTGAAGGTGGTAAGGAAAGAAACTCCGCCTGAAGAAAGCGTTCCTGAGGTAACTCTTGCACAAGCTATACCCAAACGAAAAAAGATGGATTATATTGTAGAAAAAGCCACGGAACTAGGAGTTTCGCGTATTGTACCCATTCTTACCGAAAGAACGATAGTCAGACCTCACGACAATCAGGCAGCTAAGACCAAGGCGGAACGATGGAGAAAAATAGCACTTGAAGCTTCTAAACAATGCGGAAGAATAAAAGTACCGGTAGTGGACGAGATAAGTTTATATGTTGAGATGACAGGACGGTTGGATGAATATGATCTGGTACTTATGGCATGTCTCGACAATGAGCGTGTTACTTTAAAAGAAGCTGTAAGGGATTTTGGAAAAGGTAAAATACTCGTTTTTATAGGACCCGAGGGGGATTTTACTAACGAAGAAATTATCATGGCCGCAAAAGATAATTGTAAGTTTGTTACTTTGGGCACGAGGGTTCTAAAAAGTGATACTGCCGGTTTATTCGTCCTTTCCTCGCTAGCTTACGAATTAGGAATATAAATTGGGGACGTACCCCTATTAATCTTGCTATTTATTCTTTCATTAATAGGGGTACGTCCCCAATTAAATTAATATGAAAAAATTTGCTATAAAAACATTAGGGTGCAAGGTTAATCAGTACGAAGAGCAGGTTATCCGTGAGAAATTGGTCAAAGCGGGGTTTGTTGAGACCGAAGCGAGATCCTCGGATATTCTTATAATGAATTCTTGTACGGTTACTGCTCAGGCCGATGCGAAGACGAGACATTTTCTGCGAAAAACTAAAAAAGATAATCCAAATATAAAGATAGCGGTTACGGGATGTTATGCGGTACTGAAAGAAGATATAGAAAAATTGACGGCGATGCCGGAAGTGGATATTGTAGTGCCCGGGGGAGATAAGGATAAGATACCTGAAATTCTTTTTGGAATTAAAGATGGTAAAGATGATTCGGGATGTTCAGGAACGGGAGTTGAGGCTTTCTGTGGACATACGCGAACATTTCTGAAGATACAGGACGGATGTGATCAAAAATGCTCTTATTGTAAAATAAATATCGTGAGAGGGCTTTCAAAGTCGCGAGATGAAGAAGATATATTGAACGAGGTACGGAAACTTGCGGTAAACAGTAAAGAAATAGTGCTGACGGGGATTTGTTTGGGAGCATGGAAAGGGAAAAGATCAGGATCGTTAGCAGGGCTTTTAAGAGAAATAGAAGCTTTGGAAGGAGATTTCAGGGTAAGGTTGAGTTCAATTGAACCGAATTTTGTTGATGAGGAGATAATAAACGTTATCAAAAATTCAAAAAGAATATGCAGGCATCTTCATCTGCCGCTACAAAGCGGTTCTGGTCGTATATTGGAACTTATGAACAGGAAGTATGACTGTAATGAGTTTGAACAGATAGTAAAAAATGTACGGGATAATATTCCGTTATGCGGGAGAAGTACGGATATAATAACAGGTTTTCCGGGTGAGACGGAAAAGGAGTTTAGCGAGACGGTAAGGTTCCTCAAAAAAATTAGACCTTCGAGAATGCATGTTTTCACGTATAGTGATCGGAAGGGGACTTCTGCTTTCGATCTCACAGATAAGATACCTCAAGATATAGCTAAAAAAAGGACTGCCGAACTTATCGAATTGGGCTTAAAGTTAAATGATGAGTTGTGTCTTGGCTTTTTGGGGAAAAATCTGGAAATATTGGTAGAAGAGATCAAGGATGATGGGTTCTGTGAGGGGTATTCCGGAGAATATTTGAGAGTAAAGTTCTCTAAAGAGAACAGTAATATAAAGATAGGTGACATTGTTACCGTAAAAGCCGAGAGTATAGATAGGGATCTTCCAGGACTCATCGGGCAGGTTGCGTGATATAAACCCTTCAAAATAAAGTTGTTACAGATAAAGGGTTTATATGTGTCCATATATGGATCAAGGCCGGCAAGATGCAGCAAAAGTGTATCTTATTTAATTTAAATGCTTTACAAAAAATATATACATATTTGAGCTGATTTTTTGTGTATTTGACCATTATTTCGCTAGTTTGACTTCCTATATTATATATGATATACTTCACTTTCATTAGAGGGGATTATCTTTGTCGGAAATATTTCAGGACATAAATTGGATAGATATCCTTTTCGTAATTCTTTTGATGGGAATAAGTTATAAGGGATCACGAATAGGAGTTGGTGGGCAATTAATTTCACTTACGTGTTGGTTAGTGTTAGTGTTCACTTCTGTCGGGTATTACGGTGCGTTGTCTGAAGCGATATTTGGTTTTCTGCTGCAAAAGTGGGCAAAACCGATATCGTTTTTTTCTATAACCGTAGTCTTGTATATTTTTATCAAGTTACTGGAAAAGATGTTTAATATAGCGGGTGGAGAAGAGATTTCACCGTTTGAAAGAATTTGTGGAGCTTTCGTTGCGGCTCTCAAGGGTTTTATGCTTCTGGGTGTGGTGAGCATCTTGATAATTCTTTCGCCCTTGCCTGGTTTAAGAGAAGATGTTGTATTGGGATCAAGGACCGCAATATTCTTTGTGGAAATAGATGCTGAAATATATAGCAGGGCGGCAAAGCTTTTTGGTATAGCAAAAGAGGATAGGAAAGATGATGTGATGAGCGAGATACTCTCGTCGGCATTGTAGTATTCATTTTTAGCAATAAGGAAAGGGAGAAAAATGGACCTTAAAACACTGTATGAACTCGTTATCGCTAAAGGCCTTAAAGAAGATCTTAGGTCGAAAGAAATTATCGAGAAGGCGATAAAGAAGACAAAAAAGGAATATGCTCTCACTAAAGGAGCTGATCGGACCTTCTTTGATAAGGAGGACTTAAAACATCCTTATAACGATACGAGAATACTCAATGGTACCGGCAAAGAAGAGATCAAGACGGTTATGGTCGGGATAGATATAGGGGTAGCTGAACTCTTGTTAGCGGATAGACTTAGAAAGAATGGCACTAAGATCGATCTTGTTATTTCTCACCATCCTTCAGGAAAAGCATTGGCGCAGCTTCACAAAGTGATGGCCCTACAGCCGGATCTATGGGAAAGTTATGGCGTATCCAGGCAAGCGGCACAAGGAATGATGAAGGAACGTATGGAGGAAGTGGCTCGGGGAGTTGCTTCATCGAATCATGCCCGTGAAAGGGATGCGGCGAAGCTTTTAAAAATACCATTCATGTGCACACACACGCCGGCAGACAATTGTGTGACCAATTTTCTGCAAAAAAAATTCAACCGGGAAAAGCCGAAAAAGATTAAAAATGTTATGGCTATCCTCAAGAGAATACCGGAGTATAAACTCGGAATGAAAGAGAACGCGGGACCGTTTATTCTGATAGGGAACGAAAAGGACGATGCCGGAAAAATATTTGTCGATATGACCGGCGGTACGTCCGGACCGGATAGGGTGTATTCTAGGTTGTCTCAAGTGGGTGTTAAGACGATCATTGGTATGCATTGCAAAGAATCTTCTTTTAAAGTAGCAAAGTCGGAATATATCAATTATGTTATTGCGGGACATATCTCTAGCGATAACTTAGGGATGAACCTTTTATATGATGCTGTGGAGAAAAAAGGAAAACTTAATTTCATAGAATGTTCAGGATTCAAGAGGATAAGAAAAAAATAAGAAGTCAGAAGATAGAAGTTAGAGGCTAGAGAAAACACATGGGAAGAATACCTCAGGAAGTTATTGATAGAATAATAGATACATTGGATATAGTAGAAGTTATCTCCGAGTACACACATCTTAAGAAAAACGGAAGGAACTTTAAAGCCTGTTGTCCATTTCATGACGAGAAAACACCGTCATTCGTTGTGAGTCCCGAAAAACAGATATATCATTGTTTTGGATGTTCTGCGGGAGGGAATGCGATAGGGTTCATAATGCAGCATGAGAATATGTCTTTTCCGGAAGCTGTGGAAAAGGCCGCAGCTATTGCCGGAATAACTCTGCCAAAATATAGCGGTGAAGATAAAAAGAAGACATCATTAGCGGGACAACTTTATGAAGTTAATAAGGTAGCGTCAGTGTTTTATGAGAACTATCTTAGAAGCGAAAAAGGTAAGAAAGCGTTAGATTATCTGAAAAAACGAGGGTTTACAGGCGACGCTATAGTTAAATTTAAGATAGGGTATGCACCCGACGAGTGGGAAGGGTTAAAAAAATATTGCGCAAAAAAAAAGATAGCTCCTTTACTTTTGAAACAGGCCGGACTTACCCTGACCAGCGAGAAAGGAAAGGGTGATTATGATAGGTTTCGAAATAGGATAATTTTTCCGATATTTAACGAACGTGACAATATATTGGGTTTTGGCGGTAGAGTGATGGATGCTTCTTTGCCCAAATACATAAATTCTCCCGAAACTGTTATATATACGAAAGGTAATGTACTTTACGGATTGAACTTCAGTAAACGAGGTATAAGAGACAAAGGGTTTGTAACAATAACCGAAGGGTACATGGATGTTGTTATTCCAAGTCAATTCGGTATAGATAACACGGTGGCAGCGTCAGGTACAGCGCTTACGACCAATCAGGTGAGTATGCTGAAAAAGTATACTGATACTGCCGTAATGGTTTTTGACGCTGATAAAGCCGGGGAAGCGGCAAGTTTGCGGGGATTGGATCTTCTGATAGAAGAAGGGATGAAAGTGCGGATAGCAACTCTCCCTGAAGGAGATGATCCGGACAGTTTTATCAGGAAGCAAGGGCCGGATAAATTTACCGAACAGATAAAGTCGGCGAAAGATCTTTTTGATTATAAGTTAGACCTTTTAATAAACAAATTCGGAAAGAAGGATATAGGGAATATATCCTCGGAGATGCTGCCTACCATATCAAGAGTAAAAAACATGGTAGTGCAGTCAGGATATCTCAAGACACTTGCCGAAAGGCTCGACATACATGAAGAGTCGCTTAGGCATGAGATAAACAAGGTTAAAACGGATCGTTCTTATCGTCCGGAATCTAAAACTAAACCAGTTATGGCTAACTTGACTTCTCGGAAGAGTGAAATACATCTTTTGGGGTTGGCCATGACTAATAGCGTTGCGTGTGAAAAGATAAAAAAAGAGTTGGGATTTGATCGGTTCCAAGACGAACGGATAAAAAAGGTTCTTATTCTTCTGGATGAGTTTTTCTCTAAAGGAGAAAAAGAGGTAAATTTTGCCCGAGTTATGGGACATTTTGCGGATGACGAAGAAATTAGAAAAATAATTACCCAGGCCATCTCTAAAGCAGAGATACCTACGGATGAAAGTAAGGCCCTTAAAGAATGCATGATAAGTCTCAGAAAAGAAAACAGGGAAGAAGAACTTAAGGATCTTACTCGGAGGTTAAAAGAAGCACAGAAAAATAAAAATACCGATGAGATAGACATGTTGGTATCAAAGATCGCCGGAATACACAAAGAAAAGGTTATTTGATTATGGCCAAAAAAAAGAAAACTGAAAAGCCTCTAATGGATGCTAATAAATCAGCTATTGTTCGGGAGTTGATAAAATCCGGAAAGGATAAAGGATATCTTAGCTATGACGATATCAACGATGTCCTGCCCGAAGAAGTTGTTTCTTCTGGCGATGTTGATGAGGTGATGGCGGCTTTGCAAAACGCTGATATAAAAGTGGTGGAGTCCGAAGAAGAGCTTGAAAAGATACCTCTCGCCATAAAAAGAGATCAAAAGAAAGTAGCGGTAAGAAAATTCGTTCAAATAGATGATCCCGTTAAGATGTATCTGAAACAAATGGGACAGATTCCTCTTTTGACGCGGACCGAAGAACTTGAACTGGCCAAACGGATAAAAAGCAAAGAAAAAGAGTTCAAGGAGATAGTGTTCAGGTCTAAACTTGGACGGGAGATAATAATCGATTCGATCGAGGAGTCTGCCGACAACGATTATAATATGGATGAAGTTATTGATGCTCAGCCGGGATATGATCCAGAGAGGCTCAAAAAACGAAAAAAAGAACTGATAAAAAGGATAAGACTTTCCAAGAAAGAGGATACGCTGCAAAAGCTTATGATAAAGCTTAAAGTGGCTATTGGATTAGTGGAAAAAGTATATGAAGAGATAACCGGACCTACGGAAGAAGCGAAAAGGGTCAAGAATAAGGTCGAAAAGCTCAAGAAGACACGCAAGAAAAAAGAACTTAAAGAGACCCAGAACAGGTTGAGAGCGCTTTCACGAAAATTGGGACGTCCGCCCGGAGAGCTTGTCGAAGATGCGAATGTGTTACGTATAATCGAGGCGGAATATACAAAGGCCAAAAAAGAACTTGTAGCAGCCAATCTTAGGTTGGTGGTCAGCATTGCTAAAAAGTATACCAATAGAGGGCTCTCTTTTCTAGATCTTATCCAGGAAGGGAATATGGGACTTATGAAAGCGGTGGATAAGTTCGAGTATGAGAGGGGCTATAAATTTAGTACGTATGCCACATGGTGGATACGTCAGGCCATAACCCGGTCGATAGCTGATCAATCCAGGACTATACGTATACCCGTGCATATGACAGAGACAATAAACAAGCTTGTTAGGGTGTCTCGGGCACTTGTTCAGGAAAATGGAAGAGAACCCGCCCCGGAAGAAATATCAAAGGCTATGGTTCTTCCCGTCGAGAAGGTGCGGGGAATAATAAAGATCGCACAACATCCCATCTCGTTAGAGACTCCTATAGGTGATGAGGGGGACACGAGCTTTGGAGATTTTATTGAGGATAAGTCTTCGGTATCTCCGGCAAATGCAACGGCGTATTCTATGCTCAAGGAACAGATGGATGAAGTCCTTGAGACGCTTACGGAAAGAGAGCAGAAGGTGCTTACCTTGAGGTTCGGTATAGGTGATGGGTATCCAAGAACACTTGAAGAAGTAGGTAAAATATTCCACGTTACGAGAGAACGTGTACGTCAGATAGAGGCCAAGGCTCTAAAAAAATTAAGACACCCTATAAGGGCAAAGAAACTTAAAAATTTCCTAGATATGGAGTTTTCCTGATAATGTGCAAGGAAAAGAAAATTGAGATAAGGACCTCGGAGGCTCCTGAGCCCGTGGGACCTTATTCACAGGCTGTTTCGGTAGGAGGGACAGTTTTTGTCTCGGGACAGATACCGTTAACTTCAGACAATATTCTTGTTAAAGGAGGGATCAAGGAGCAAACCGCACAAGTTATAGATAATGTGGAAAAGATATTGGTTTCTTCCGGATTGTGTCTGGATAATGTAGCTAAAGTTGATGTTTTTATGAAAGATCTTGAAAATTTTTCAGAGATGGATGAAGTGTATTTATCCAAATTTGTTTCCGGAGTAAAACCGGCCAGATGTGTAGTGCAGGCAGCCCGGCTTCCCAAAGATGTTCTTATAGAACTTTCCTGTATAGCTTGCAGGTAAAGTATATAGAGGATATTTTTCATATTCAGAGAAATGAAAATCGTAAGGTTTGTATATAAAGACAGAATCTATGACGGTATACTAGAGGGTGGATATGTAACCGCCGATATGTCTTTGCCCGCAAAAGGAAAGGTAGCAGTGCGCGACGTGCGCCTTCTCCCGCCCGTTAACCCTTCAAAGATAATTTTGGTAGGATTAAATTATGCTGACCATGCGGAAGAGTTAGGCATGGAAAGGCCCCTGAATCCTATTATTTTTTTAAAACCTACCACAGCTCTTATTGGTCCGGAAGACGCTATAATTTATCCTGAAGCATCGTGCAGGGTTGACTATGAAGCCGAATTGGCCGTTGTGATAAAAAGTATCGCCAGAAAGGTGAAACGTTCTGATGCAGCCGAACATATTCTAGGATACACATGTTTAAATGATGTTACAGCAAGAGACATTCAGAAAAGCGATGGGCAATGGACAAGGGCGAAGTCTTTTGACACGTTCTCGCCAATCGGACCGTGGGTCGAGACTGATCTTGATCCGAGTGATCTTAAGATTACGGCATCTCTTAATGGTGAAATGAAACAAAGTTCACGCACCTCGAAATTTATTTTTGACATACCATATCTCATCGAATTTATATCTGGAGTTATGACCCTCTTGCCGGGAGATGTTATCTCTACTGGGACCCCCGCGGGTATTGGTCCCATGCTTCCCGGAGATGAAATAACTATAGATATCGAAGGCATAGGGAAATTAACGAATCACGTTCGTAAAGGATAAAGTTATGCAATGTGTAGTAGTAGCTGGGGTTTAAACCCCAGCTACTACTGTTTGATGTCTTTCTATTTGATCAAAAGGTGGCGGATACAAATCTTGTTTTATAGTCTATAGTCAATGGTCTATTGTCCCGTATGGGAGTTTTTAATATGAAGGTGGTCTTGCAAAGAGTTAAAAAAGCTTCTGTTAGCGTGGAAGACAAAAAGATAGCGGAGATAGCGAAAGGGTTTCTTATTTTTGTAGGTATAGATAAAAGAGATACTATTCGGTCTATAGAGGATATGGCCAAAAAGATAGGGAAGATAAGGGTCTTTGAGGATAAGGGCGGGAAGATGAATCTTGATATTGGAGAAGCGGGAGGGAAAATATTAAGCGTATCTCAGTTTACTTTGAATGCTAGAACGGATAAAGGGAACCGGCCCGGATTTGGAGATGCTCAAGAGCCAGAGAAAGCCAAGGACCTATGGCTGAAATTTAATGACCTTTTGAGTACACAGGGTATTAATGTCGAAGAAGGTGCTTTCGGTGAGCACATGGATATAGAGATATTGAATGACGGACCGGTAACTTTCGTGCTTGAAAATAACACTTTAGGAGAGGAGTGATCATGGAAAGAATGAAAGCTGAAAAGATCAGTCAGGAAGAATTCAAAAAAATGGGAATAAATTCCTGGCCTATATGGGAAAAGGGTGTTTCTGTTTTTGATTGGTCTTACGGTGAGAAAGAAACTTGCTATATTCTGGAAGGAAGCGCTATTGTAATCTCAGAGGACGGAGAGGAAGAAGTTAAGTTCGGTCCGGGAGATCTGGTGACATTTAATGAAGATCTCAAATGTAAGTGGGAAATTATAGAACCAATTAAAAAGCATTATAGAATGGGGTAGGAGAATGATAAAAGTCTGGATAAAATATATTTCCGTTCGTTTTTTTATTATACTAGTACTTTTGTGTCCCTTGGAAAGAACAGCTGCGGCTGGAGTAATGATGGATGATCCAATGAATATTGGTTTTGCTATTGGGGGAGAAGACGAAGGGAACTTGGATCTTTGCCCGGGAGGAAGTTCGGTAATAGGTATGTTCTTGAACCTATGGAAAAAAGGCGATTACGAATCAATGTACAAGCTTATTGACGATGACAGCAAAAAGGATTATTCGGTCGAAGACGCCAAATTTGATTTCAGAATACTGCCATATATTGCGTACACAATAAGTTCTGTACGGAAAGCTGGAGATAATTATGAGTTTATATTAAGTTCCGGTGATTGGAAGGACAATGACAAAAAACTCACCAAAATGATCATAAACGGTAAGACTCTCAAGATAATAATGCCTAGCAGAAACTCTCCGTTTAAGAGCTCCGTGGAAAGCTATTTTTGAACCCAGATAGCCTGTTGACATTTTTAGGTACGCGAGATAATATAAAGACCTAACGGGAGAGGCAGGGATCATGTTTTTGAGTTTATTTTGTAAATTTGATCTTTAGAGTTATCGTGCCAGACTAAACACGTTGTACTATTTAGAAAGAGTTCTGCGAAATGACGTTTCGCGACGTCATCGCGAGGAGCAAAGCGACGAAGCGATCTCGAAAGAGTAAATAATAGGTTAGGCTGGGCGGAATAGTGAGTAATTATTAAAAAA
>Ga0075122_10000666_pt1 | contig 26167 bp, 19 predicted proteins | sample AntAceMetag02UKB_FD_69790 | JGI IMG/M metagenome (GOLD analysis project Ga0075122, IMG submission 69790) | Saline lake microbial communities from Ace Lake, Antarctica - Antarctic Ace Lake Metagenome 02UKB | ecosystem: Environmental > Aquatic > Non-marine Saline and Alkaline > Saline | place...
TTCACATCTAACAACCCATTTTCAACACTTCTATGATTAAGAGGCCGTTCCCAGACAGCTTCAGCGATCTTCGCCTCCGGCGAGGAATTCAATACAGACTGTAGCAACGCTTTCGCAAATTCAATCTCATTTGGTCCAGGTTCAGTCAACGAGACACGGATGGTATCCCCAATCCCATCCGCAAGTAGTACCCCGATTCCCACAAGGCTTTTTATTCGCCCCATCATTTCATTCCCAGCTTCAGTCACGCCAAGATGGAGTGCTACTTTATTATCACCCATCTGCCGCTCAATCAGTAAACGATATGCTTTCTGTACAATGATCGGATTTGACGATTTTAACGACACTACCAGTTGATCAAAACCCTGTTTTTCAAACAAATCGATCATTTCAAGCGCGGAGGCAACCATACCCTGCGGGGAATCTCCATACCTTTCAATCATCCGTGAAGAGAGGGACCCATGATTCACTCCAATTCTGAGCACCCGCTGGTACTTTTTCAGATTGTCAACCAGTGGAACGATAGCATCCCTTAATTTCTCATACCCCTCTTCAAAATCTATTTTTTCTTGCTTTCCGGCCGCGCTTTTGGGTCGGTCTGAATAGTTACCCGGATTAATTCTGACTTTTTCAAAAAATTCACATGCATCAACTGCTAATTGGGGAGAAAAGTGAACATCCGCAATCAATGGTCTGACAATACCTTCTTCTCTCATCAAACGACGAATTTCTGGGACAACTGCCAGATCTCTCCTGGACGGCACTGTCAGGCGGATCATCTCACAACCAACACTATCCAGTGCCTGAATTTCCTCGAAACAGCGAGTCACATCAGATGTTGGACTTGATAGCATTGATTGAATACGAATCGGAAATCCGCCACCGAGTTTAAGGTCTCCAATTTTAACAACACGGGAGGATAATCTTCCGTACCCCAGCGGATATTTTAAGGATTCCATAACTTATTTCCCGGAGAGTGGAGGGTATTCTTGGGATAGGAGTCGACTCGGTTTTATCAAAATCCGAGCGAACTTATCTGTGAAAACTCGCTCGGATATGACTTACTGCAAAAAACCTGTCACGAAGAGAGGGTGGGATCAGTTTAACCGTAGATCTTATTCATATTCCAAATCATCTGTATAATCAGATTGTTCTTCCTTCTCGCTGATATTTGGTTCAATCAAGCCTTTCTTCATTTCATACTGGGCTAAAGCAATCGGATTTCGACCTTCTACACCGGAAGCCAGCCTGCTGGTCTTACCAGCGTACAGATCCTTTGCCCGGCTGGTCATCACTTTGACTTTTTCGAAAAGATTAATCTCCGTTACCTGACTATGTTCCTCAACAAAATCCAAATAATCAACGGATTCTTCTACACTATTTTTGGATATTACCATATCATCAATCCTATTTAACGTCATTGTGTTACATAAGCCCGAACCACAGATATCATCTTACTCGGGCAATATTTTGACTGATCTTCAATTATATGCGCTTCCTGCTTTTTAGGCAACTGGCTACAAAAGCTTAAGAAGTTGCTTGGCTCTGGCGATGTGCGGACTCTGTGGATAATCCTTTATCAAAATATCCAGTGTTTCCCGGGCTTTGGTTTTCTGATCTGTCTGTAAATATAGCTCTGCAATCTCCATCAACACAATATCTGTCATTTTCTCAGACTGGGCTGATTGCAGCACCTCAATTGCCTGAGTCGATTTTTTTTGATCACGCAGGACATTGGACAGATATATACTCGCCAGAACATATAGTTCAGAATCACTATTCAGAGTCGTACGAACCGTTTCAAAATCGTTTTCCGCTTCCAAATATTTCTGTTGTGAATAGAACAATCCGCCGCGATAAAGCAGTGCTAGCGTATATTGTTTTGTACCCGTATATTCCGCCAGAAATTGATTAAGGAGTGGCAGTCCCTGTTGATATTGCTGGTTTTTTGGGATGCCGCGAGCATTGATTATTTTTTCAATAACATAAAGCTCTTTATTTCGTATGTTTTCACGATACTGAACATAACTGAAAGCGCCATAGGCAGACAAGAGAATCAAGGCAATGACAATGGCCAAAGCAATAAAGAGTTTGCGGCGCACATAGATATAATTCGCTGCATTGAACATAAAATCATCCAGTAAGTCTCTTTGAAGTTCCTCACTTTGCTCAGACTGGCTTTCGACAGGATCAGTCATTGTCTGATCAGGCTGTATCGCCTTATCCTTTTTTTTACCTGGTTTTGTTGTCTTTTTTTTAGAGGTGGCCAAATTGTTTCCAAAGTTAAATTATTAAAAATACAAATACTGAGAACTAAATCGCATTGTCCAAATAAGCCGAATCCATCTGGATAGTGCCTGCTGGACCAGACATTCAACAGAAAAATATTCCACTTTTCAGGTACCGCAACCAGTTGTTCGTCTTCTACCAATGTTTGACAATCTTGACCTTTATCATAATCGGTCAAACTGCAAAAGCCCATTTTGGGGTCATTTCAAGATTGAGATCAACATTTCTCCACGAATCACTAAGTTCGCAGCAAATATACGACTGTGACAACAGCAATTGTTTCAAGAGAGAGTCAACAGATTCTGCGGATTTCTATCCCAATTTGCACCATTTGCTGTCAGATCGGTCGCTCACGGCTGCTTGCCCATCTTCACCCAAAGCAAAACAACCGTCTATGATTGCTCAACCCGGATCATTTTAACCGGTTCTGAAATAAACGAAAGTGTATTCAATTTCTGAATCGCTGTCTGCATCCGCTCTTCTTTGGACTTTTCAGTAAATAATACCAAATACCTTTCTGACATCAGATCGCCAGAAACCGATTTTTGCCCCATTGATTTAATATTAATGGCTGCATCACCAAGGATTTTCAAAATATCACCAACGGACTTTTCCGAATTGTTGAGGGTGAGCCTTAAGTAGTATTCTGATTCTGTTTCTGCCATGGGTAAGATATTCTGTCGAGCAAGAGTATCTATGCCTGTATTCAACGGGGGAACCGGGCTATCCATACCCACAATCATCAACCGTGCTGTCTCTATAAGGTCTGAAACAACAGCTGACGCTGTTGGGTGGGATCCGGCACCTGCACCGTAGAAAAGCGTTTCACCAACAAAATTCCCCCAAATCGAGACTGCATTGAACGCCCCTGTGATTGTAGCCAGCATACTATTCTTATCCACCAGCGCTGGACAGACTCGACCTTCAAACCCATCTTCCGTCCTTGCGGCGCTTCCCAGCAGTTTAATCACGTAGCCGGATTCTTCAGCGATCGCAATATCAATAGATTCTAATCCTGAAATACCTTCTACATATAACTGACTGAAATCGAACAAGCCATTAAATGCCAATGACATTAAAATAATCACTTTGTGGGCAGCGTCAATTCCTTCAATATCAAAAGTAGGATCTGCTTCGGCATATCCTTTCTTCTGAGCATCAGCCAAGGCCTGGTTAAAATCTACGCCTTCGCTACTCATGGCCGAAAGAATGTAGTTTGCGGTGCCATTAACGATTCCCAATATCTTATCAATACGGTCACCTGAAAAACCCTGTTTGATACTACGAACAATTGGAATTCCCCCCGCTACACTCGCTTCGAATCCTAGATTTCCCTTTGCTTGGTATGCGGCACGGAAAATTTCCTCTGTATATTCAGCAAGCAGTGCTTTATTTGCCGTAACAATGGATTTTCCTTTTTGGAGAGATTCGAGAACGATTTTTTTCGCGATTGTCTTACCACCTATCAGTTCTACTACAATATCAATCTCCGGGTCCTTCAAAATATCATCCACTGAATCAGAAACCGTGGTTTTAGAAAAATCGAGTCCAAGATTGTCATATCGATCAAGGGTAGCAACCCTGGTTACTATAATATCCCTGCCTATACGATTTTTAATGATGTCCGCATTTTCCGACAACAATCTGAACACACCTGAACCAACAGTCCCCAGACCGCACAACCCAATTTTTATTGCATCTTCCATTGTCTCTTCCTAATAAATCATGAAATAAATCTAAAAACTTTCAATAGCATTGTCATCTCAGGCTTTTTACTAACCTGATAGCATTTTCCAAGAGACCACATTTCTGTTCTTTACAAACAGAGGGATTAACAGAAATATATTCTCTGGCTCATTGTGGCAACATTAAACGACCAATAACTGATATGATTCATTAAACATAAATCTTGGAATTAACATATTTCTGCAACAGACCTTTAAATTCATCTTTGACCAGTTTTTCTTTTTCGTCAGGACGGATATAAAAGTAGTCAATAATCTGATTTCCAATAGTTGTGATCGTCACTTGCTGAGGAATAATCCCGATCGCCTCAAAAGACCGCATGATTTTATAATAACAAAAGGGGGCATCAAACAGTGATATTTTGACAGCGACAAAATCGGTTTTGGTACGTGAAAAGTGTCCCGGTTTCATCTCGCTGATCAGATACCCTTTTTCCGGCTCATGAAAATACTGCACCTGCATGTGAGACTCTACGAGCTTAATGACTGGCGGCGGATTTAGTGGTGGAATGACCAGGTTTTCGATCACCGATTCCAGTTCAATGTTTGAGAGGGCATCTTCTCCGCTTTGCTGAGAGACATTGAAAGAGCCCACCCAGCCCTCCTGCTGGTCGGCATAAATTACCTTGTTTATTTTTCCATTTTCAATATTCACACCCCGCCTGCTAAGTGCATAGGCTATCTTCGCCTGAATTTTCAAATCACCGATACTGTAAAACAGAATGGTATCGTATTCCCCGGGCTCTCCTTTATTGACCGAGAAGCAAAGGTTGCGATGCTCTCTGACTTCAAATTGCTGCAATTGAGTCGTAATATTGCTAATATCCGAACTGAGAAGATATCGATTGGGAACCGTGCTAAAAAACCAGTTCCATTGCGAACTCAGCGGTTTTACAAGGTCGAAAATACAATTTTCAGGGATCTCCTGCTTAATAATCTGAATAAATCGAAACCGATACTTATTTAAAGTGTTATGATCCAACTCTGCCAGTTTGAGATATTCCAATGCATTTTCGAGTTCCGTTCTGTGCTCTTCGAGTCCCGTTTCAGTCTGGGCGCATTGTTTTCTAAGAGGGGCCAGAATGACATCTTCAAGGCTCCTATTACAGCATTGCCTCAACAAAAGCTCCAACAGCACGGAGATGCGAACCTCTGAAACCATGCGGTTGAGATAATTATTGATGATCTTATTCATCGGCACTGACGAATGTTCCCTTTTAAACTCACTCAGAATATTAATGGTCTTTTCAAAAAATCGTTCGAGATTGGCAGTCTTGTGGCGCATTTCTGAATTAACACTTTTAAAATCACTGATATTGATCAAGTAAAGTAGTAAAACCTTTCCCGGATCCCGCTGCGCCAATTCAAAGAATTTCAGGATCCCCAGATCCAGATATGTAGCTAGTTGGCTGAAACGAACTATCGATTGATGGTTGGCAACCAGTAAGCGGATCAAGTCCAGCGTTTCTGAATCCTCTGCCCACCCCAACCGCGAAAGCATCTGAGTCGACAGAACAGGCCCCAGCTCCTCATGATTTCGATACGGGTTTATCTTGCCCAGATCATGGAAAAGCATGGACCATTTCAAAGCAAAAATATCTTCTTCACTAACAAAGCGCCATAATTCAGGTTCTTTTTTCTGAATATTATCCATTTCACTTTCAAGCTGTTCCAACGCCTTCATTGAATGAATACACAATGGGTATTCATGAATTTCAGTATTCCGCAATAGGTATCTCATTTGATTGACTTCGGGTAAAAAGAGCCCCAAAAGTGTCTTGATATTCCCTTTCCGACTCAATGGAGATGCAATCTCCATCATTTGTCGAATTGCGGCTGAACTATTTTCAGTAATAAACAGGTCGAAAATAAAACTGCGAATGGATTTTGAGTTTTCCGGTTTGACCGAATCATATAAATCAGGGATGAGAGAAGACAACGTTTCCGCCAAACCCGGACTGAGCTGATTCCCGGTTTTACCTATATACTTAAACAGTTCCAAGAGATTAGGGAGAAAAAGAAAAAAATCTTCCAATGGTCCTTTACTGGATCTGTTCAGTGTCTCACTGCCACATTCCGCCTGACTGTTATCAGCTCCTGCAGACTGGGGTTGAAAATGAGTGATCTGGTTGGTTCCCAAATGCTTGAACAGCACAAAACCCGGCAGTTTTTCTGAAATCGTCCGATCCAGGATATTGCCCACAATTGATTGGGCCAGCCTGGCGATCGTCTGGATGGAGTGCAAGCGAAAGCGATCCAGAAAGTCAACAGTTGTAAATCGATTCTTTAGTTTTAAATAGGCCATACTTGACTGATCATCAAGATAGTTACTTTCCTCGCTATGCCGAACTGCCAGACTTTCAGATCCTATTTCTTTCAGTTTTTCCCCATAGAAACTATATAAGCCGATAAAATTGCGCAAATCAAAATACAGCTCCAAGGCCTGATTCAGACGAATTTCATCTAAATCAGATATCCAGTCATTGCGCTTCAGGAAATCAAAAATATCAGCTGAGTTCCCACTACTATGATCAACCACAATTAAAACCATCCACATGGCATACTGAATATGCCGCACCCCTCCAAATCCCTCTTTGATATAAAATACTTCATCACTTGAGGGTTTAAGATCATCCAGTTGCCTCTTCAGGTAGCGGATCATTTTTTCTTGAGGGCAGATATTCAAAACTTGATTCTTTAATAGTTCCAGAATATCCTTATTTCCTATGATCGCTCGACTTTCCAGGATAGAAGGGACCGTATGCAAAGCTGCTGTTTGACGGAATCGAGAAAGATCCTCATTAAGTTCGAGGTATTGGGATGCAATATCTATTTCGAGACTTTGAAACAGATCCTCCATACGTTTGATCAATTCCCGGACTGTCTGTGATTGTAGTTTGGTGACAGACTCAAGATCCAAACAATATCCCAGATCAACATCCGATGTGAAAGTCAGCTCTCTTCTGCCATACCCACCTCTGGCAAAAATGACTAAGCCTTCAAGGATTTTATCTTCGGTGGGTCTTGTTGAAAGGATCAGCGGAACGATCTCATTCAATGTCTCCAATTCCATTTCGTCTTCTTTTAGTTCCCTCCCAATATCCTTCAAACTGTTCTTATAGTATGCACGTTCAGCTGCATCCAGATAATTAAGTTCACCGGCATTTCCGCACAGAAAATCGGCCAACTCCTGGTATCTCTTTTTCTTTTCAGGAATACTATTCTTCAAGAAAACCAGTTTTTTATCACTCTCTTTTAACAGTTCCCCCATTAAAGCTTCTTCTTCTTCAAAAACAAACTTCCATGTGAAAACAATCCAGCCATCTAACCATGCTGTGTGATCTTCAACGATTTTGACAGCATTGTCACTCGCCAGCGTGATCTCAGACTGTTTTTCCCTGTAGCTGAAATATTCCGATTTAAAAAATGCGTTATAGCGTTTTTTTCTTTCAACAAGAGAGTCGTCTTTCTGCTGATCTGAAAAAGTTCTGAATCGATCACTAAAGCCAACTTGATAACCGATAGCAGTGCTCGTATTTTTTGAATTGTAATTCATCTCGGATTTAAAACAGGTGATATTATATTCCTGGGACAGGATCTTGTAAAAGCAAGAACCAACCGAATCGAATCCGGCCAATGATAGGCAATAGATATATTTGGATGGCTGGCAGCCTTGATTAAGCCATTGTAATATATTATTAAATAATTGGCACGCCAAATTATAAATAAATGAGTATAATTACTATCAGATTTGGGTAGTTCCAATAAAATCAAACTCATTCAGGGTCCACATCCAATAACACAGAAAAATTATTTTCTTTGGTTTTATCAATCCGATAACCCTGAAGCCCGGAAATAAGGAGATTAAAAAATAATATTTAATCCTGGAAAACCGTTTTATGACTGAGGTCAATCAAAGCCTTTCATTACAACTGGATAAGGTTGGTCCCCGTTAGCATGGGGGCTTATTAGTGAGAAAAAAACAGCCTTTGCCTGAAATCAATCTCACACAAAGCAGGTTGACATTGTGCCGATACTACTTTTTAAAAACACTTTTGGATGCCTCTCTCAATTCACTTGAAAAATGATTTACTTAGATAACGCTGCAACAACACGCCCGCATCCTCAGGTTGTGGAAATAGCCGGGATATGCCTTAACGAGAACTTTGGGAATCCTTCCAGTACCTATCTTCTCGGCATAAACGCCCGCCAAATCATTGACACTGCCCGAAAGTGTCTGGCAAATATCTTTAATGTTCCCCTGGCTGGAATCGTATTTTGTGGTAGTGGAACCGAAAGCGATAACCTCGCCCTAAAAGGAATTTTCGGAAATCTACAACCGCAAGTGGGCCGACTGATCACAACCAGGTTGGAGCATTCAGCAGTCATCAAAACGGCAGAATGGCTTGAGCAGCGCGGTATTACAGTCGATTTTGTGCAGATTGACCCTCAAACCGGTCAGATTGATCTCAACCATTTGGAAACATTGGTACAGCCTGAAACACGACTCGTTTCCATTCAACATGTGAACAGTGAAACGGGCATCATACAGGATCTCAGTGCCATTTCTAAAACTGTCAAAGGAAAAAACCCGGATACATTTATTCACTCGGACGGAGTCCAGGCCTTCTCCAAATTTTCAGTCGACCTACAACTTCTCGGTGTTGATCTTTATTCCATCAGCGGACATAAGTTTCATGGCATTAAGGGCGCTGGGGCGTTGATCATGAATACAAAAGCTCCTTTGGAAGCCATCATTCATGGAGGTGGTCAAGAGTTCGACTTACGGTCTGGAACTGAAAATGTTGCTGCAATTGCCGGAATGGGTAAAGCTGCCGATTTGGCATGTTCCACTATCCAGGAAAATCATGCTCAGGTTTCAGCGTTTTCCGCTGAAATCAAAACCTATCTCTGCCAGCGTTTTAAAAACATACGCATGGTAGAAACTCCGAATACGATACCTCACATTATCAGCCTCTCACACCCGGGCATTCCAGGGGAAGTACTGCTCAATCATCTGGCGGAGAAAGAAATATATGTAGCAACAGGAAGTGCGTGTAATGCGGGATCAAAGAACCTCTCCCCGGTATTGCGGACTATGGATTTCTCGGCGCAACGAATCCGGGAAACCATCCGCATATCACTTGCAGCATCTGAAATACCGGATAACCCTGCGGAATTTCTAAACCAATTCAGCGATGTCGTTGAAGATCTGATACAGATTGTCTAAAACCGGCAAGGAAAGAATAAATTCAACTTTATTGATTGTTTAACGGATCAGATCAAGCTGCTGACTGGAATCCGTCCCCAAACAAAACCACCCAAAACGGTATATTTTCTATACTAAATTCAATGGCATGAGAGGAAGCTTCCGTTTCCAGGAAGGCGTCCGGGCCGATCAGGGGCAAACCGAGTTGAAAAGTCTGATCATCCGGCAGGATATCCGCTATCAAACGCCCGGCAATGATATTGATAATTTCTCCCAGCACATCCTCGACTATTTCCTCGGTCACATCTTGCTCTTCAAGACTATACATATTTTGAGCAAACAAACCGGCAAGGGACTTGGGGAGTACAAGTCTCATTTCACCTGGAAATGGCGCATTCACAAGTATCTCAACACGAAGTCTGACGAGATGCTCATCGTATGGTGTAATTGAATCTGCTTTATTCACTTCCAAAAATGCCATTGTCTCAATCGTTTCTGAAACGGCATCCGTGAGTAGCTGTTCTACATTCATTTTTTTGAATAAGAAAAAGTGATAATTTTAAATTGATTCGGCTTAAAATCCAAAACCGTCATCAGACGGTAGATCGAATATCTCGTCAATAACCGGTTTAAGCTTCGCCGGTGCGACCGGCTTACTTAAGACATGAGATGCCCCAAGTTGCATGAGTTCCTCCCGGTTTGCCGGACTATCGACGCTTGTAATAACCACCACCGGGATCAAAGTCAGTTTTGGACTTGCTTTCATCCAGCGTAATAATGTGGCGCCATCCATCAGCGGCATATTCAAATCGATCAAGGCCAAGTCTGCGGGTGATTCTTTTAATCTGGCCAAGGCCTCCTTTCCATTTTCAGCTTCCCGATACTCGGTCTCATCCTGATCTACTAACAATGTTTGTAGACAGCGTTTGACAAACATCCTTGATGTCGCGGAGTCATCGACAATCATGATTTTTTTCATGAAACTCCTTTCAGTTAATTTCTATGAACCCTGTGAGATTGTAACCCTTCCTGTTCCAACATTTACATCGACTGTACGGCTGATATTGCCTCCTGTTTCTTCGGCAACGACCGCCAGATTGTATGACCATAAAATCTTTTTAATTGCCAGAATATTTCGTTTTCCAATATTAAACCGTTGATTGGGGTCCATCACCTGAGCGCCACCAATAAGCTTGATAATTAGACCTTTGCCTTTGGGATGACCGCCGAGCTTCATCATTTCACTTATTAAATAAGGTATTCCGGTATCCGCAAAATATCCGGGTTGCTTTGCCCCTTTTTCCGGGTTGATAGTTGAATCGGGAAGCGCGATGTGTATCAAACCGACTGCTCTCACCTTCGGCTCAAGTACGATTATGGCAACACAGGATCCCAAACCGAACGTCTTTATTATTTCACCCTGGGTCTTTGATACAGCAAGTTCCCCGATTCCAACATTAATCTGACTCATTTAATAATACCTAATCAAACATTATTCCAATGATTTCAATACAGCCGGTACAATTGCCCCAATCGGTAGCATCTTTTCCACTGCCCCGATATCATATGCTACTTTTGGCATTCCAAAAACAACTGAGGTTTTCTCGTCCTGGGCAAATGTCCTGGCCCCACTATTTCTCATCGCCAGCAGGCCTTGCGCTCCATCTCCTCCCATTCCTGTCAGCATAACTCCAATCGCATTATCTCCGACCTGATCCGCGACGGAATTCATCAATGTTTCAACGGAAGGGCAATGACCGTTAACCCTTTCTCCGTCAAAGATTTTTGTCAGGTAAACACCGCCCGAGCGGTAGACCGTCATTTGCTTTCCGCCTGGCGCAATCAGGACTCTACCCGGCATAATTCGGTCCCCGTTTTGAGCCTCTTTCACGTTCATAGCAGATTGACGATCAAGGCTTTCCGCAAAAGCCTCGATGAAACCGGGGGGCATATGTTGGACAATTGCGATACCAGGGGTTGACGCAGGAAACGTTTTTATCATAGTCCGTATCGCTTCCGTTCCACCTGTTGACGCGCCGATAGCAATTACTTTGTCCGTTCCACCCGAAAGCACCTTGTGTTCCTGATGGATTTTAGCCGGAGAATGCTTGCGGTTTAGCCAGTGGGACACATCGGCTGTCGCAGCTATTTTTACTTTCTCCCGCAGATCCGTCATCATGGCATTCAGGCCCCGCGAAATGCCAGTACTCGGTTTTGTCACGAAGTCTAAAGCACCGGCTTCCAAGGCGTCCATAGTGATTTTTTTGCCTCGTTCGGTTAAGGCACTAACCATAATCACCGGAATCGGATACTGGGGCATCAGCTTTTGCAGGAAAACCACACCATCCATCCTCGGCATTTCCACATCAAGGGTCAGAACATCCGGTTCCAGTTCAAGAATCTTATCTCGCGCAACATAAGGGTCTGATGCCGTCCCAACCACTGTGATCATCGGATCATCGCCAAGTCCGGCTTCAAGTATACTCCGTACTAAAGCTGAATCATCAACAATCAGCACTTTTATTTTCTTTTGGATCTGTGCAGACATATCTCAAATGTAATATTTTTAGTTACTCAGCTCGTTGATAGATTGATGGAGCGATATACCGATAAGGGCAATTGGTTCTCCCGAGCGTTTCAGCATTTCCGATGAAAAGGTAACCTCCTGGATATGTGCAGTCATACAGTTTTCTGACTAACTCATCCCGGGTTTCATGATCGAAATAAATCATCACATTTCTACAGAAAATAATGTGGAATGGCTTTTTAAACGGAAACTTATCATTCATCAGGTTAAACCGGCGAAAAAGGACCTCTTTCTTAAGGCTCTCCTTAACGCTATATTCCTCTGCACCCACTTTTTCAAAATAGTTCAGCTTATACTTTGCCGGCACCTGCTCTACCCGTTCACTCGAATATTTCCCTTCTATCGCAACATTCAATGCTTTATTGGATATATCTGTAGCCAGTAGCCCCGCAGACCACTGACTATACTGCGACCCCAGATACTCTTTGATCAGCATGGCTAACACATAGGGTTCTTCTCCGCTGGAAGCAGCCGCACACCAAACTCTAAGATCCTTGTCATTTTTTTGCAGTAATTTGCTCACCGTATTTGGAAACGCAGTACTCATCAAGTAGTCAAAATGCACTTTTTCACGAAAGAAAAAAGTGTGATTTGTAGATACAGCATCGATGAGTTCACTGGTGCCATGTCCGGTTTTGTCTTTTTGGATCGCCTCGTAATACTCTTCAAACGTGGTGAACCCCTCCCGACGTAATATTTTTTGAAGTCGGTTGACGAGTAACGCCCGTTTGACGTCAGTGAGATTTATCCCAAAGTTTTTGTAGATAAAGGTACGGAAAAGCTGAAACTCCTGGTCTGAAATTGATATCATTCCTTTTCCGCGATTATTATTTCCAGATGAATCCAAACCCAATCCTAAATATTGTTTATCTCATCTAATATGAGAACGTTTTTCACATCCAATAAAATTTTTACTTTATTTCCGACCTTACCCATTCCACTGATATAGTTAGATTCTACTCCTGAATGAGTTGCGGGTGGAGGGTCAATATTGGATTCTGGAATATCAATCACTTCATTAACAGTATCAACAATCAATCCCACGGTGATTTCATCCACATCGACCACAACAATGCAGGTCCGGTTGTCATATTCCCGCTTTTCCAGATTGAATCTTTCCCTGACATCCATTACCGGAATTACTTTTCCTCGTAGATTGATGACCCCTTTAATAAAAGGCGGCGTATCCGGAACTTCAGTTACCGTGTGCATGACAATAATCTCAGTGACAAACCTGATTTCAATACCAAAGTCCTCTTTCCCTATCAGAAATGATAGAAATCGATCTTTCTGGGTATCCACATCCAAATCGTCCAGCTGACTGATGTCCGTTTCTTTGCTCGGCGTCGGTTTAGCTGCTTCTGTACGGCTTTTCGGGATATTCATCTCCTGTTTTTTCTGAGCCTCGCTTTTATCATCACCCATATCCAATTTTATCTCAGATTTCTTTAATGCAGGTTTTTTTTCAGTCAGCTTTGGGACTTCCGTTTTCGTTTCCGGTATCACAACTGGCTTTTCTTCGACCACTGGCTTGACAACAGTTTTGTCGACTAACGCTTTTTTGACTGGTTTTTTCTTTTTGCTTTTTGTTGCAGAGGGCTCCTTTTTCACTGTTTTCTCCGTCAAACTGACCGTATCTTTGTTAGACTTCTCTTTCTTGCTTTTTTCTACTTCTGACCCCAACTGCTTTTCTGCATCACTCAAAGCGTCGAGTGTATCCAGAGCCTTACGCGTCCCCCTGAGGTGTTTTTGTAACTGTTTTTTCGTTGGTAATCCCATAAATCTACCGTAAATTTAAAATTGCTTCAGCTATTTTTTCGATTTCGATGATGGCTTTTCTCGCCTGTTCGTAGAGTTTCTGATTTGTCTTTACCGACTGCGCATATTCAAAAAGATTATTTCCACTTCTGGAATAGTTTTCAAAAACAGTTCCGAAGGAAAAAGTCGCATTTAAACATTGAACATAATCAGGAAGTATTCCGTAAAAATACTCTATAATGTTTTGCCGATTGACAAGGGGGTGTGTAAATGATGGAACAACATAAAACACGTTACGGCTCTCCCGATCGACTTCTATAATTCGATTAATAATTGGAAGTAGGTTGTCCTCGAAGGCTTCTTCATCATTGGTCGATGTTCTCATGGGAATCAGCACCAAGTCAGCAACCGCACATGCAAATTGTGTGTGGAATTTACCGATACTCTCACCGGGAACGTCTAGAATCAGAAAATCATTATTGCTCTCCAGTTCTTCCAGTTCTTCCAGAATGATATCCTTTTTTGTACTGGAAATGTGTGTGAAATTAACATTGGAGGTTCGATGGCCGTTTTCTTTTCTCCGTTGCCACCATTTATATATGGTCTTCTGGGGATCCATTTCAACAATGGAAATAGAGCCAAACGTTTTACCCATTCGTTTTGAAAAAGCAATATTCTGTGCCAGTGTACTTTTTCCAGTTCCACCTTTTGTTTGGACAAAAGCAATAATCATATCATTAGCAAATTATGCGATTTCTTTCCTTAGATCGGCCACATCAAGAATCAGACTTACTTCACCATTACTTAGTATCGAACACCCTGAAATGCCGGGTATTTTCCCAAGATATTCAGACAAACCCTTAATGACTGTCTGATATTGGCCTAAAAGCTCATCTACCATTAGGCCAAAGACCTCATCCTGATATTCGAGTACTATTAGAATGGCATCTTCAAGATTTTCATAATCCGGTTCAATATTATGGAGCTTATGAAGCCTGTACACCGGTACCAATTGTTCACGAATCATTACTATTTCACGGTTTTCTACGATCGTGATATCAGCAGGCTTGACCTGAATCGATTCCCGAATAGCAAGCAATGGAGCTGTATAGATCGCCTTTCCCACACGGAGCAGCATTCCGTCGATAATTGCCAGCGTCAGGGGAATCCGTAATCCCAAAGTGCTTCCTTTTCCAGGGCTACTATTGATATCGACATGCCCCTTCACCTTTTCAATATTCCGTTTGACAACATCCATACCAACACCCCGCCCAGACACGGAAGTTACTTTTTCGGCAGTAGAGAACCCCGGCTCGAAGATGAGCTTATAGACCCTTTGGTCAGACCAGTCTTTTGCCTCTTCTTCCCTAACAAGATTGCGTTCGATGCCTTTGGCAAGGATCTTCTCCCGGCTCAAACCTTTTCCGTCATCTACAATATTGATCCAAACTTCATTGCCTTCATATTTAGCTTCAATAATAAGCTTGCCGACAGGGGGTTTCCCAAGGGATTCCCTCACATCCGGGGTTTCAATTCCATGATCGATTGAATTTCTAACCAGATGTACCAGCGGGTCCGAGATTTGTTCAACAACGGTCTTATCAAGCTCAGTATCCTCACCTCTGGTCTCAAACTGTACTTGTTTACCGGATTTTTTTGAAAGATCCCGCACCAATCGCACCATTTTACGAAATGTTCCAGCCAGGGGTATCATCCGGATAGACATGGCCACATCTTGCAGCTCTGTGATCAAACTGTTCAATTGATGAGAGGCACGTCCAGTTGTATCTGAATCCTCCTGCATATTGCTCGTAATCATCTGACTGATAATCATCAACTCCCCCACAAGGTTGATGACTTTGTCCACTTTCGACAAATTCACCCGGATATCTGTCTGCAATTGCTTAGCAGAGGCGGTCTTCTCTGTCGCCTTCCCCGATATTTCCGGTGATGAGGGCTTGGCAGCGGCAATAGTTGCAGAAGCACTAATATTAGATTTTACTGGCACTGCTTGCGCTATCTCAGGTTTTTGTGCTTGTGGCTCTTCAATCATTCTGTCCATCGTGGACAAATACTTTTGATACTCCTCTATCACAGGGCTACCCTTCTGCCCTATTTGCTGGACGGTCGCACGGATTACATCAAGAACCTGAAACAGGCTGGTGACATTTTCCTCTTTTGTCGGAATCTCCTTATTTTTCATTCCGTCAAAAACCGTCTCAACTTTATGACTCACAAGTTCCAGGTGTTTGAAATTCATAAATCCACAGTTTCCTTTAAAACTATGGATTAAGCGATACGCATTATCCAACAACTGCTGTTCAAACCCAAATTTTTCAAGAACCAGTAACACCTCTTCAATTTTTTCAAATCCGCCTTCAGCTTCCTGCACGAACTGTCCAACCATTTCGTCCGTGATAGGGATTTCCATTTCATTCTCGGATTCCGGCACTATCTCTAAAGTTTCACTTTCTAATAGAATTTCAGCCTGAGGAAGTGATTCGGGTTTAGGCACTGACGTCTCACTCCCGCCATCTGCAATCAGATTGTCCATAATCTGGCACAGGGTGTCATTCTCAGCTTCAAAGCCACTATCTACCGTTGATTCAAAAACTTGATCCAAAATCCTAACGATTTGATCACAAACCGATACCATAATATCGAGATGTTCTGAGGCAAATTCAAGCTTCCCTTTACGAAACAGGTCCAACAGTGTCTCTGCTGAATGTGTAATCTTTTGAATATTATTCAGATTCAGAAACCCAGCCCCACCTTTGATCGAATGAAAGCAGCGAAAAACCTTATTAATTTTTTCCTCATCGTAGTCTGTTTCCAATTCAACCAGAATAGGCTCAATATCCTCCAACATCTCTTTGGAATCTACAACAAATTCATGAAGGATATCCTTCATATCTTCAGTGGCACTACTTTGTTCCGACATGGTTTCCTAATTGGTATCAAAATTTGAGTAAAGAATCGGCTGTCCGACTATGCTTCAGTAAAATGTATTTCTATCACCTAATTATTCAATCTCAATAATTAGGGCTTTGCCATCTAATAATAATTCTATAATATCAAAGAGAAGACAAATAGGCCCGGCGTAATTTTCTAAAATTCATCATCCCATATTTAATCGTAATAATAAAGACGGTATTTCATTCTTCCGTAAATATAACATCATGTATTGAACTGTCCATCTACTAAACCTTCTCCATTCGGAAAATTTTTACTATTATTTCTAATGTTTATATTTATATCTAAGTAACTCTACTTCTTTGGCTTTAATTCATTTCACTTTATTAACTATCAACAATGCTAACCGGATCTTAAAAATAATGCAAAAAAAAAGCCGGCATAAAGCCGGCTTTCTTAGGGTTTGTCTTCAGGCCTGATTACATCATACCGGGCATTCCTCCGCCCATTCCACCCATTCCGCCCATTCCACCACCGCCCATGGGTGGCATGCCTGCATCGGCTGATTCAGAAGGCTTATCACTAATAGAGGCTTCAGTTGTTACCAGCAACCCCGAGACGGATGAAGCGTTCTGCAATGCATTCCGAGTCACTTTGGTTGGGTCGATAATACCGGCTTTCACCAAATCACAATACTCTTCAGTGCGGGCATCAAAACCGTTATTCCCTTCCATCTCTTTAACTTTATTGACGACGACAGCACCTTCAAGTCCAGTGTTGTTGACAATCTGTCTTAGAGGCTCTTCGAGAGCTTTTACCACAATACCAGCCCCAATTTTTTGATCCCCTTCAAGTTTTTCAAGAATTGCCTCAACAACTTTTTGAGCTCTAACCAATGCAACACCACCACCTGCGACAATTCCTTCTTCAACAGCGGCACGAGTTGCATGTAGTGCATCTTCAACTCTGGCTTTCTTCTCTTTCATCTCGATTTCAGTTGCTGCACCGACATTAATGATTGCGACACCACCAACCAGTTTTGCCAGACGTTCCTGCAACTTCTCACGATCGTAATCTGAAGTGGTTTCCTCGATTTGAGCACGAATCTGATTGACTCTGGCTTTAATATCATCGTTGGAACCCGCACCATCTACAATGGTTGTGTTGTCCTTATCAATCGTCACCGTTTTAGCGGTACCTAATTGAGAAAGCGTTAAATCTTCTGATTTCATGCCACGATCTTCTGAAACAACTTCTCCACCGGTCAAAATGGCAATATCTTCCAGCATGGCTTTCCGTCGATCGCCAAAGCCAGGTGCTTTAACAGCACAGCACTGTAGGGTTCCTCTCAGTTTGTTCACAACCAGAGTTGCCAGCGCTTCGCCATCAACATCTTCAGCAATAATCAGAAAGGGCTTGCCTTCTTTGGCGATCTGCTCCAGAACACCCAGGACATCCTTCATGTTACTGACTTTTTTCTCTACCAAGATGATGTACGGATCCTTCAGAACCGTTTCCATCTTATCAGAATCTGTTACAAAATAAGGTGACAGGTAGCCACGGTCGAATTGCATCCCCTCAACAACATCAAGAGTCGTCTCAAGACCTTTGGCTTCTTCAACAGTGATCACACCGTCTTTACCCACTTTGTCCATTGCATCGGAAATAATTGTACCGATCGTTGTATCACTGTTAGCTGAAATCGTTCCAACTTGGGCAATCTCTTTACTATCAGCAACTGGTTTTGAAATTTTAGCCAGATATTCAACTGCCTCTTTAACTGCGATGTCGATTCCTCTTTTCAGGTCCATTGGATTTGAACCAGCGGCTACATTTTTCACACCTTCACGAAAGATCGCCTGAGCAAGAACTGTCGCAGTAGTTGTACCATCACCTGCTGTGTCAGAAGTCTTACTGGCAACTTCCTTTACCATCTGCGCACCCATATTTTGAATCTTGTCGTCCAATTCAATTTCTTTTGCGACAGTGACGCCATCCTTTGTGATCAAGGGTGCACCAAATGATTTTTCTATCAGGACATTTCGTCCCTTTGGGCCCAAGGTCACTTTGACAACATCGGCCAACTGGTTAATGCCTTTCAGCATATCACCACGATTCTGTTCTCCAAATATTATTTGTTTAGCCATTTTTTCCAATCCTGTGTAATTAATTTAATTCGTTAATTCCGGATGATCTCTGTTTTTATATTCCCGGTCTTAACTTAAAATAAAAGATATCAAATTGATGAAAATCGCTATTCGATAACGCCTAAAATATCGTCTTCTTTCATCATCAACAGCTCTTCGCCGTCTATCTTTATTTCAGTACCGGCATATTTCCCGAAAAGTATCTTATCACCTTTTTTCACGTCCAACGGTAATAACGAACCGTCATCTCTCCGAATTCCTGAACCTGCAGCGACTATTTCACCTTCCTGAGGCTTCTCTTTTGCTGTATCCGGAATGATGATGCCACTTGCGGTCTTGGTCTCAGCATCGTTGCGTCTTACAATTACGCGGTCATGTAAGGGTCTGATTTTCATATTAAAACTCCTCTTGTGGAAGGTTATTTTATTGATCAAATAAATCCTGACAATAAACCTCTGCGCCAACTATTCCGCTGCTCACAGACATCTATTCTACGACTAGTAGCACTCAATAGAGTTGAGTGCTAAATTGAACTTTTAATATAACTTCCCGATTTTATAAGATCAAGTAAAAAACGACATTCTCTGGCAACCGGGGGTGGGGTCAGTCTTTTTTGTCTTTTTTGGCTTTTTCAGGTTTTTCACCTTTTTTATCAGCGGCTGTCTCTTTTTGATCATTTTCGACTTCAAATGGGATTTTGAAGTGTTCTCGTACATTCTGATCGATACTCTTTGCAATTTCGGGGTTTTCTATCAGGAATTCTTTGGAGTTTTCTCTCCCCTGTCCAAGTCTTTCGTCGTTATATGAGTACCAACTGCCACTTTTTTTAACAATATCCCCATCGACAGCCAGGTCAAGCAGAGAACCAATTTTTGAAATCCCTTCACCAAACATTATATCGACTTCAATTATTTTAAAAGGAGGAGCGACTTTATTTTTTACAATCTTAATCCTTGTCCGAGTTCCCATCACACTGTCACCCTGTTTGATATCACCGATCCTGCGGATATCAACACGGATGGAGGCATAAAATTTCAGTGCGTTTCCACCCGTAGTCACTTCCGGGTTACCGTACATGACACCAATTTTATGCCGTAACTGGTTAATAAAGATAATCATACATTTGGATTTGGAGAGAGTTCCTGTGAGTTTTCTTAACGCCTGTGACATGAGCCTGGCCTGCAGGCCGACGTGGGAATCCCCCATTTCACCGTTTATCTCAGCACGGGGTACCAGCGCAGCGACCGAGTCGACCACGATAACATCAATACCACCACTGCGGACCAGAATATCCGTAATTTCTAATGCCTGCTCTCCGTAATCGGGTTGAGAAATTAAAAGATCATCAATATTGACGCCCAGATTTCTTGCATACACCACATCAAGCGCATGTTCCGCATCAACAAAAGCGGCAATACCTCCGGCTTTTTGAATTTCTGAAACAACATGTAGAGCCAGGGTTGTTTTCCCGGAGGATTCCGGGCCGAAAATTTCAATCACTCTCCCCGTCGGAAATCCACCGGCTCCGAGAGCGACATCCAAGCCAATAATGCCACTACTAACTACAGGTACGTTTTGTGCTGCTTTGTCACTCATTCGCATCACCGATCCCTTTCCAAATTGACGGTCTATTTGGGAAAGTGCCGATTCAATAGCTTTTGTTTTTTCTGTATCCCACATTTTTGGCTCCTGGGTTAAAATTCACTGAAAATCAATACATCGGATATTGATTGATATATTCAAACGCACTTCATTAAACTCCGATAATCAGTACAAAATCTAAAAAAGTAACCATCTGCAAAAACGGTAATAATATCGTCTTCTGAAAACGAAGCTTTTTTGCTATTAAAATCAGGGTCTGTAGATAATTTGAATCGGATTTTTTTCATTTTTATGATTAGGTTTTACAGAGAATGAGTCTATTAAAATAACCTGAATAATGCAAACAGAAACAACAATTTTTCATTCCTGCCTTTCCTATTAAATATCTATATTCATTTAGTAATCTTCAACATTATACATTGGCCGCGTTGAGTTAAAGACCGTTTTCAGTCAATAAATGTAAGCATCGGTGATCTTCGATTGAGATGCTCGACACACTAAAATTCAAACAGACTCAAAATTGACCAAGAACATGCTGAATAAATTTATTACTATAATAAATATGTACATATGTATACCTTTTTCGGTCCCAAATTTAATTCTCTCGATTTTTTAAATCCGGTGTACTTAGAAAAAATCTAATCTGAGCGCTTCCTATGACTCTATTTTAATCAATCGCTTTACTCCTTAAATGGGTAAAAGCAGGTAAAATGGCAGCGAACGTATTCAAAATGTCAATAAGGTATATTTAAATTATTTCACTCGACCGATGGTCTCGCCGGTAAAAGACAATGGATTTGACTTTGAAGGTACATTCGAGGATTATCGATTATAAAAATAACAAATTTACCATTGGGTCAGCATAATCATCTTGTTCGCCAAGCCCCCTGTCACTATTATCTGTATCAAAGAGTTAAAAGAACTATTAAGGACTCAGAATGAAACGAAAGAGATACTGGATCGCCATATTTTTAATCAGTATGATCCTACCGATCACACTCATCGCCTCAAGTGAATCTCACTCAGGGAAAATTAGTTTTCCACCAACTCTTGTAAGTTACAACGATGGGCATTTAAGCGATATCGGCGCAATTCTTTCACATCGGATCCAGCAAGAACCTCTGAATTTGATAGTCACGCTACTTTTTTTGGGGGCTATTATCCACACATTCATGGCCAGTAAGTTTCAAAAAATTGCCCATCACCTGCAAGAAAAACACAAAGAAAAACTGAAGCGGAGAAAGCAGGATGTTCGATATACAGGTGATGTGATCGAAGAGGTCAGTTTTCTTTCGCAATTGTTTCACTTCTTTGGAGAAATTGAAGTGGTTTTTGGTCTGTGGGTGCTGCCTGTATTTTGGTCCATTGCCTATTTTTACAGCTTGGATGCGTCAATTTCATACTTCAGCTCGATTAACTACACCGAACCCATGTTTGTGGTCGTCATCATGACATTGGCGGCAGCACGCCCCATCATGCGTTTTGCTGAGCAATCCATGAAAACCATTTCCAAACTCGGCAAAGGTTCTTCAGCAGCGATGTGGTTCACAATTCTGACGGTGGGGCCCATATTTGGATCCTTTATTACTGAACCCGCTGCCATGACCATCTCCGCCCTCATCCTTGCCAAAGAGTTCTACGCCAGAACGCCCAGCAACCGTTTCGCCTACGCAACCATCGGTCTGCTTTTTGTCAATATCTCTGTTGGTGGAACACTCACCCATTTTGCCGCCCCACCGGTGCTGATGGTTGCAGGAAAATGGGACTGGAGCCTGGGATTCATGTTTACAAATTTCGGATGGAAAGCGGTTCTGGGAATTCTGATTGCCAATTCGATCTACTTTTTCATTTTCCGGAACGAATTTGGAAAGCTCAAAGATCTGAAAGAATCCGATGGGTCAAAACACCTGATCAAATGGGATATGAGAGATGATCGGGTTCCTGTAGGTGTCACAGTTATTCATGTATTGTTGATGATTTGGACCGTCAGATTTGCCCACTATCCACCATTATTTATCGCTGGTTTCCTCGTTTTTCTAGGATTTGTGGAGTCCACCGGGCATCATCAAAACCGTACCAATTTAAAACCCGCATTACTGGTGGGATTTTTTCTATCGGGACTGGTCATACATGGCGGTTTGCAGAAGTGGTGGATCGCCCCTATTCTGGGGAGCTTGAGTGAAATCCCTTTGATGTTAGGTGCAACTGTACTGACAGCCTTTAATGACAATGCCGCCATCACATATTTGGCTGCCTTGGTTCCGAATCTAACAGATTCAATGAAATATGCTGTTGTTGCTGGCGCTGTGACTGGTGGCGGTCTGACCGTCATCGCCAATGCACCTAATCCAGCCGGACTATCCATCCTGCAGAAATTCTTTGCTAAGGGTTTTTCTCCGCTTGGACTTCTTCTTGGGGCATTGGTCCCAACAATCATCATGGGACTCATATTTATGTTCTTATAGCGCTCTCAAGACCGATGATAACATTCAGGTCTGCGATCCAGATTCTACTCAGCCACAACGATTAGATTGTTTGGAAACAGAATCCAATTACCGGCTGATAACTCACGCTTTATTTTCGATGGTCTTTCGGATATAATCTACCTTTACATCAGGATTTCGTTACGAGGTCCCTGAATCCTATCCGCTCACCCCATTCTAATTGAGAATGGAGATAGATCTTCGTCGCAGACTGTTTTCACCGTGCCTTAATAAATTGGAGATACGGAGTATTCAAGATGTAAATGTACAAAACACAGCACTTTCGCTGGTACAAACAAAGTCGAATTGTTAACCTTGGTTCCAAGCCGATGAAACCCGCAACCCTGTTAACGAAACGTAAAATGCGTGATTCCCTTGAAAAGCTAGGCGATTAAAACACTAAATGTTCCTCCTTTTGATATGAACATTTCTGACTAACACTAAAAGAGGCCACAGATGAAACAAGCTACTAATCAAACAGCATTTTTCTTGCGCGTTATAAGACTCCCTTTATTGGTGATTTTTGGCAGTGTCATTCTTTTATCGGGATGCGCCCAAAAAAAAATTGACCCCTTGACATTTCCAATTCTTGAAGCGGACAAATTGGAGGCCCAATATCCTCCCAGCAAAGATGAACTGGTACTTCGCCCAAATATCCTTCTACCGTTGCTTGTTTTTAAAAGTCAGACTGTCACGGAAGGGCGGTTGAAAGAAATCAGTCATTTTGTCAATTCATCCTTTAAACAATATGGAAACTTCTCAATCATTTCACAGAATCAAACAGACACACTGCTCGCGAAAAAAGAAAACAAGCACTTTCAGCCCAGTAACGTCGCCGATGCGATTCAGCTGGGCAGCTCAGTGAACGCCGATTTTGTATCTCAAATGCAGGCCACAATCATTGAGAGTAAAATGGTAGACAATGTCGATCGTTTCAAAGCAAACATTAATTTAACCGTATTCAGAACAGATAGTGGACAAGTAGTGGTCCAAGAAAATATCCGCTACGATTCACAAAAGTATGACCGCTCATACAAGGACCTCAAACAACTGATTCAGACGTATTTTCAGATCAGGGGATATATCCTGGAAACGAGAGGTGCCCATCAAGTTGCCAAGATTTCTTTAGGTAGGAGTGTTGGTATCGAGCTGGGCCGCAAGATCCAAATACGTGAAAGAATCGTCAAAACCCAAATTATCAACGATGTCTCACACAGTATCATTTCTTTTGATGTCAATGCACTAGCAGAGACAGAAGTGATCAAGGTGATGGAAGACGATAGCTGGGTTCTGGTTAATAAAAAAGACCAGGTCAAAATCAAAAAAGGACAGGTGGTTTTTACTATGCCTGAATAGATATTGAAGGTCTCCATTTCAGCTATGAGTAAGTTGAAATGGAATTCCAATTGATTCCTTGTCACAAAACAACCGGCCATCATATAAAAAACATGTTCCATATCACTCCCGACCTTGTTGACAAATATGGTGTCAGCGGTCCTCGTTATACTTCATATCCGACAGCACCCATCTGGCACGATATTGATCGATCCGTTCAACTGAACTGGCTGAATGAAATCGAAACCAGTCCACGGCCACTATCATTTTATCTACATATCCCTTTTTGCCGTAGTCGGTGCTATTATTGTGGATGTAATACACTGGTCACCCGAAAGCAGTCGCAATCTGCCTCCTATGTTGAGCATCTGGTCAAGGAAATCAACCAAATCGGAAAAATTCTGCCGCGGGGTAAGCAAATACGCCAACTGCATTTTGGTGGTGGAACGCCTACATTTTTATTAAATGAAGAGTTTGAACAGCTCCTGGAGACAATTAATTCCAATTTTACCTTTGAAACAGATGCTGAAATTGCCATTGAAATTGATCCCCGGACAACCCGACCTGACCAATTGAAGTTTCTGAGCGAAAACGGTTTTAATCGATTGAGTCTGGGCGTACAGGATTTCGACCACACTGTTCAAACAGCCATCAACCGGATTCAAAGTAAGGAAATTACACTTGATCACCTTCAGACTGCTCGATCTCTTGGGTTTAAAGGGATAAACTTCGATCTAATATACGGACTCCCTTTTCAAACATTGGACAGCTTCAACCAAACACTTGCTACTGTGATTGAGATGAAGCCAGACCGGTTGGCTATTTATAATTTTGGCTACCTGCCCGACCGTATGCCCCATCAGAAAAAAATAGACCCACAATCGCTTCCGGACAAAAAGACCCGTCTCGCATTAGCTTTCGAGACCATAACGCGTTTAACCAATGCGGGATATGAATATATTGGTATGGATCATTTCGCTTTACCGGATGATGAGCTTTCTATCGCCATGAAAAACCGAACCCTGAATCGGAATTTCATGGGCTACACGCCAAAATCAAACGTTGACCTCCTGGGCATAGGAATGACTGCTATCAGTGAAATCGGCCCCTATTTCCTTCAAAATGAAAAACGGATCAAGACCTATCAGGAACAAGTAAATGAAACCGGGCTGTCTGCGTGCAGAGGGATGGCACTTAGCCGAGATGACCAGATGCGAAAATGGATCATCCAACGTATTATCTGCCATTTCTATCTATCATATGCAGAGTTCAAAGCAGAATTTAAAAGTGAATTTGCAGCCTGCTTTGCTACAGAAATGAAACAACTGGCTGGATTCCAAGAAGATGGTTTGATCAAAATCAACGAAGATCATCTTCAAATAACGGATACGGGAAAGGTGTTTGTAAGAAATATCTGTATGTTATTTGACGCCCACATCAACAAAGACGATACGCCCAAAGTTCAATATTCTAATACTGTTTAATCCATTGAAGCCGCAAACAAAATTTTCATATGCTGATATGATCATGCTGCAACCACCGCCCGGATAATTTTTATTCTTTGGTCGGCGGTTCAGTTTTTCAGTCATGAGTAATAAACGGTTTCAGAAGCCCAATCAATTCCATTTCCGAAATATGGCTTTATTTGAATATCGAGCAATCGATAAAAGCGGGAAAAAGAGAAAAGGGAAAATCGATGCGCCTTCTTTGAAGCAGGCCGCAGCGAAAATTAAATCACAAAGGCTCCACCTCATCTCCATATCAAGTGCTAAGGAAAAGTTAAAAGGATCCTTGGATCGCGGCTTCTCGAAAAAAAGAGCTGGTATTCCTTTCGATCTCATTACTAATTTCACCAGACAACTTTCGGTGCTGGTCTCCACCGGTATCCCCTATGACAGGGCGTTTGATATTTTGATTGAAGAGAGTGAACATGCAACATTTCAACATATTCTAGATTTGATCAAAGCCAGAATTGTTGAGGGAAGTTCTTTAGCATCTGCGCTGGAAGACCATCCGACACTGTTTTCTAAAATGTATATCGCCATGGTTAATGCCGGGGAGGCGGGTGGAATGTTGGATCAGGTACTTCACTATTTGAC
>Ga0075122_10000667_pt1 | contig 26124 bp, 17 predicted proteins | sample AntAceMetag02UKB_FD_69790 | JGI IMG/M metagenome (GOLD analysis project Ga0075122, IMG submission 69790) | Saline lake microbial communities from Ace Lake, Antarctica - Antarctic Ace Lake Metagenome 02UKB | ecosystem: Environmental > Aquatic > Non-marine Saline and Alkaline > Saline | place...
TTGCTGAATTCAGCAAAAGGTAAAGAGATTTTAGTGCAGCTGAAAACTGGCAAGCAATTTGTCGGAACTTTGCTAGCGTTTGACATCCACATCAACGTGGTTCTCGACAACGCGAAAGAAGTTGAAAACGGAGAGCAGACAACAAGCTACGGCTTGACGTTCCTGCGAGGAGATACAATTATCTTCATCTCTCCATCATCTGCAGCTAAAGCGTAAGAATAGTGTTTGTCGGATTTATTTCACTACGACACAAATTCTAAAGAACAATCAGTTAGTGAGAACACTTTCCGCCATTCCCGTTAGCGAAAAATCTCTGATAGAACAGCTTGAAAACATAGAATAGCACAAACACAACAAAGAACACAAATATGAAAAACCTTGTATTCTTGACCGCGCCTATAACGTCCCCAAGCATCTCCGAGAAGAAATATCCAATGACAACAAGAATCGGCGTATAGATTAATGCTCCATAAAAATTGTACTTTCTAAAATCCTTCCACTTCATCTTAGAGGCACCAGCGAGAAGAGGAACCCAATTCCTAACATTCCAAATAAATCTCGAGATAAAAACAGTCTTATTGCCATGACACTCCATAAAACTCTCGGTCTTATGTATCATTTTATCCAGCCCCTTAAACCTTTTAAGAAACCCGAAGAGAGGCTTGCCAAAAAGCCTACCCACAAAAAAACTAAGGTTGTCCGTCAAAACAATCACAAACACCGAAAAAATAAGCATTATCCAAAGAGTGGCATATCCCTCTGCCGCAAGAAAGCCGGCCATAGTAAAAATAACTTCTTCTGGCAATGGCAACCCTAAATTGCCAAGCAGCGTCGAGAAAAGAACACCTAAATAAGTCCACTGTTTCATATATAGCAACGGCTGCATTTCAACACACCGAAACTAATATTTATAAATCTTGGGAATCCTACAACTCCAACTTCTCCAAGTCCTCAACGACAGAAACATTCTTGAAAACCTTCTTCGCCTCGTTCAAAATAACCCTCGGAATCTCGTCATACCTCTGACTTAAATGAATTAAAACCAACTTCTTCGCCTTAGCCCTCTTGGCGATATTCGCAGCGTCGACCGAACTCAAATGACCATGATCACTAGCAACTTCCTGCTCTTCAACCGAATGTGTCGCTTCACTGATTAAAACATCCGCATCTTTCGCGAACTTAGCCAAACCTACATTCATACGAGTATCCAAGATAAACGAAACCTTCCGTGCTGGCTCTACATACATTAACTTTTTACCATCGACCTTCTTGCCATCAATCTCGACAGTCTTCCCCTTAACTAATTCTCCAACCAACGGAGAATTCGGCAACTTCAGCTTCTTCAACTTAGCCTTATCGAGCCGCACCTTCTCCTTGACAATAAAAGAATACGAAAGCGCCGAACAATCATGATCGACCTCGGCAGCCTCGATAACGAACTCATCATTCTCAAAAACAACTCCTGCACCAACTTCTTTTATTACAATGTTAAAATTATTCCCGCTATTCCTAGAAATGTTCCGATAAAACGAAAGATACGGCGCAATCATCTCCTGAAACTTTCTCTTGCTTCCCTTCGGCCCGTAAATAACCAACTCACCATTATATCCATTAAGGTTAAGCGTTTGCAAAAGCCCCGGCAAACCCAGAACATGATCACCATGCCAGTGGCTAATGAGAATCTTCGTAATCTTGCACGGATTCATCTTCGCCTTCCTAAACTGCCGCTGCGTCCCCTCGCCACAATCAATAAGAATATTCTCATCCTTAAACTGTAAAAGCATAGCTAAGTGATTTCGCCGCGCCGTCGGGATCGCCGAACCGGTCCCAAGAAAAGTCATCTTTATTTTCTCTGCCATAAATACAACAAGAATTAGGAGTTTTTATTCATTACTAAAGCCGCCAAGTCCGCAAAATAAAATTCTAGGCTCAGTGTCGTGCGAAGCATGACGGAGCCGTAAAAGAATTTTAATTTGCATTAAATACGATATGAAAAATTGTATTCTTTATGAAGAATAGAATTTTTCAGAATCGCTATAAGAGAAAGGTACTTGTAGGAAAACTTAGTTTTCCTCGAAAGCAGAGGCCGGGATTTGCACCCAGGATCAGCGGGTTGCAGCCGCTTGCCTTACTACTTGGCTACCCCTGCATAAGAAATTGAGATAAATAATTCTTTTAAACTTAACTAAACTAAAAAATTACAGTTTCAAACCAACTTCAAGCCATTATCAACTTCACTATCTGGAATCGCCAAAACGACCTTGCCATTTTTCTGAATAAGCCCCGTAGTCAAAACCTCTGACATAAACGGACCGATCTGCCTCGGAGGAAAATTAACCACGCATAGAACCTGCTTGCCCTTAAGATCTTCTTTAGAATATAAATCAACAATCTGGGCGCTCGATTTCTTAATACCCATTTCTTCACCAAAATCAATTTTAAGCTTATATGCCGGATTTCTAGCCTCCGGAAAATCTTCGACTTCTAATATGGTACCAACTCTAAGATCCACCTTCTCGAAATCTCCCCAGTTTATTTCTCTCATATTTTAAAAGCGGTCCTGGCAGGATTTGAACCTGCGACTTCTTCCTTAGAAGGGAAGCACTCTAATCCAGGCTGAGTTACAGGACCTTAGAACTACCTAATTAAATCAATTTAAAAGTCTATTGAATCCCGTACGAGATTTCATAAAATAAGCGAGACGAAGTCTCGCCGCCACGGGTGGGTGGGTGGGAAAATCTCTGAGCACAAAGCGCCAAATGACGAGAAACGAATTGGGGAGATCTCAATACAAAAGATAAGATATTTAAATCCGAATACAAATATTTTAAAAGAAGATTAGCCAACAAACAACATGAAAAAAACAACAGTCGAAGAGATGGCAAACTTCTGCAAGAGAAAGGGGTTCGTTTATCCTTCTGGAGAATTATACGGAGGACTCGCCGGATTCTGGGACTTCGGACCAGTCGGATCAGAGCTAAAGAAAAACATCAAGGATGCCTGGTGGAAATTCCACGTACAAGGTCGAGAGGACATCGCGGGGATCGACGGATCAATTATAACAAACCCAAAAGTCTGGGAAGCGTCAGGACACGTGGGAAACTTCGTCGATGTAGCAGTTGTTTGTAAAAAATGCAAAATGAAATCCAAGGTCGACAAACACGAACTCAAAGACGCGAAATGCGAAAAATGTGGCAACGACGTAGAATCAAAAGGAGAATTTAATCCAATGTTTACAACGCAAGTCGGACCGATGAAGAGAGATTCAATAACTGCATACCTTCGACCAGAGACAGCACAGCTTATCTTCGCAAATTTCAAACTAGTCCAAGATAACGCAAGACTAAAGCTACCTTTCGGAATCGCGCAAATAGGAAAGGCATTCAGAAACGAAATCGCCCCAAGGAACTTCATCTTCAGAGTTAGAGAATTAGAACAAATGGAAATCGAATACTTCATAGACCCAGACAAAAAAGAAGACTGCCCATTCATCACAAAAGAAATCGAGAACCTCGAGCTAAACGTCTACTCTGCAGAAATGCAAGAGAAAGACAAAGAACCACAAAGAATGAAAATCAAAGACGCGCTAAAGAAAAAAATTATCATGCTACCATGGCACGCATACTGGCTTGCGACAGAGACTTCTTGGTTTTTCAACCTTGGAGCAAATCCAGAAAACTTCAGAATCAGACAACACACCAAGGAAGAGAAATCCCACTACGCAACGGACACGTGGGACATCGAATACAACTTCCCATTCGGATGGAAAGAGCTACAGGGAATCGCAGACCGAGGAACCTTCGACCTAACAGAACACGAGAAACATTCCAAAAAAGATCTCAAAGTAATGGATGACGCGGCGGGAAAGAAAATCTTACCGATGGTCGTCGCCGAACCCTCCCTCGGGGTAGAAAGAGCATTCCTAGTTTTCATGTTCGACGCATACAATACTGATAATGAAAAAACAATCTTAAAACTTAACCCAAAGCTAGCGCCGGTAAAAGCGGCCGTGTTTCCACTAGTAAAGAAAGACGAAAAACTAGTTGCCAAAGCAAGAGAAATCTACGACAACCTGAAGAAAGAATGGAACATCACCTACGATGAATCCGGATCGGTCGGAAGAAGATACGCAAGGAACGACGAGATCGGAACACCCTTCTGCATAACCGTGGACGGAGACTCGCTAAAAGATGGAACAGCAACGATCAGAAATAGAGACGACGGGAAACAAAAACGAATCAAAATTTCAGACCTCAAGGACACCCTAAGAAAACTAATAAGCAGCGAAATAGAATTCTCGGAATTATAAAGTTTTAAATATCTCCCTTTCGTCATCAAGTTTAGGTGATAACGATGACAAATATTATAGCATTTGCTTCTATAAAGGGTGGCGTTGGGAAAACAACCCTGGCGATAGAGACAGCATCGGCGCTAGTGAACCATTACAACAAAAAAGTTCTCCTTGTCGACGCTAACTTCTCTGCCCCGAACATAGGACTTTACCTTGACTTAACAAATGAGGTTACACTTCACGACGCACTTTCCGGGACGGGACTGCATAACGCGATCTACGAATCTCACGGAATCGACGTCGTCCCGGCATCGATGGTCTACAAAGACGAGGTAGACACATTCAAGCTCAAGAGAATCCTGGGAAAATTCAAGGACCGATACGACTTTATCATACTCGACTCATCGCCGAACTACGAAGAGCTCAAGCCAGTAGTCGCGGCAGCGGATAAAATATTCTTAGTAACTTCTCCGGACAACGTAACACTAACGACAACGCTAAAGGCGGCCAGAATAGCAAAAGAACAGAACACTCCGATAGAAGGGATAATTGTGAACAGGATACGAAGCCCAAAGCATGAGTTCAATCTAAAAGAAATCGAAAAAATATCAGAAATCCCGGTAATGGCAAGGATCGAAGACCACAAAAAGATGGCGCAGGCGCTCCACGCCAAAACACCGATCACAGTTCTTGATAAGCTAAACGTGATCTCAAGAGAAATTAGTCGACTCGCCGCCGCGATATGCGGATCCCCAGAAAAACCAAGCGGGTTCTTCCAGAGAATACTTCCATTCAAAAACCTAATAGCAAAAGAAAAAGTCAACAGAGAATTTCTAAGAAAAAAATTCTACGAAAGTTCTTAAAAATAGCTAAAAGGGCCCAGGCCAGCAAATTAATTTTTTAGTCGTAGTGTCGTGCGAAGCATGACGGCGACGTCAAGGAAAATTAATTTGCATTAAATACGATACGAGAAGTTTCATTTTCTATAGAAAATGAAACTTAGAAAATCGCAATCTGAGGAGACCACAGCGAGAGAACCTTAGGTTCTGCGCTAGGGAATGACCTTAAATCTCAAATTGTAAAGTATCCAAGTTATTGTAAATAAAGCAACTGCCGCGAGCAGAAAATAAAACGTCAAATCAATCTCGACTTCTTTATTGGCCCCTCGCACCAAGGCTGAGAACGACTCGCCAAGATCCCCGACGTCCTTAACCCTAAAAAACTCACCACCGCTATTAAACGACAAAGCCCTCAAAAAATCCTCGTCAACCTTAGACACCGTATTAAATTCCGTCAGCCCGCCCTGCTCTGTACCAACGGCAATCGTATTCACAATTATATTATTACGGTTAGCGTACCTCGTTACCTGCGGCGCGTCACCGACATTCAACTGACCATCACTTATCAAAACCACCGACTTTGTCTGCCGACCATCAAAAAGTTTGTTCGCAGTAATCAACGCATTATAAACATTAGTTCCCTGGATGACTCCATAATCGATATTATCAATTGCCATCTTAACTTTCAGCTTAGACGTATCCAGAACTTGCATCACCTCGGCATCACCCGAAAACCCGATCACCCCAATCTCCGTCCCCACAGGAAGAAGATCGACAAAATCCTTAGCTTCTGACTTGGCGGCATCCAAACGCGTTGGAGCAACGTCAGAAGTAGCCATACTCCCAGAAGTGTCAACCGCCACAATATAAGAAAACGCGCTCGTATCGACATCAAAAACAACTGCCGTACCGGCGACGGAAAAAATAATCAAAACCAAAATCGCCAAATTCATATAAAGCGCAAAAAAGTTTTTAGAGAAAAACTCTACGTCATAAAAACGTTCCATCGCCTCGAAGTTTGCAAACACGATAGCCTTCTTCTTATTATAGGCCAGACTAAAGAAATAGACAAACACGAAGAATGGAACCAGCAGCAACAAGACCAAGAACTTCGGATACAAAAAGGCAAACGCAACCATTATATGCCTCCGTTCGCCCGGGACTTCAAAAAAGTCGAAACCGGAATCGCAAAGCTTTTATTTATCATAAGATCAAGAAAATCAATCCGTGCAGCCTTAAAAATATCCTTCATTCTCGCCTTTTGCAAAAGCGCATTATGATGATACTTCTCAGCCGCTATCGCCGGATCCAAAATCATCTGCTTACCAGAATAGGGATCCTGGATGGAGAACTGACACCCCGTATCTGACAGCGTCTCGTCCATCGGATCCCGAACAATTATCGCCAATGTTTCAAAACGACTCCCCATCAAGCGAAGAGCCCGGGCGCTAGACTTACGAGTCTGGATAAAATCAGAAACCAGAATAAACGTTGTGTACTCGGACTTCACCGTCTTCAAAACATGTTCCACCGCCGCATTCAAATCAAAACCACCACCATAAAAACTCGGATCTGTGAGATGTTTTACCAATAAGGCAAACTGATTCTTGCTGCTCGAGGGATGGAGAACTTTCACAATCCCTTTATTAAACATCACAAGTCCGACCCTATCACCCGCGCTGATAATCAAGTGACTAAGCGCTCCGACAAGCTCTGTAATATACTCCGCCTTCAACCTTTTATCTGAACCAAACAACATACTGTTGCTAACATCGACGAGAAAAAACACATTGAGGTCTCTCTCTTCCACATACTTTCTCGCAAGCAAATTGTTAGCCCTAAGACTTGCCTTCCAATCAATCATGTCGGCGTCATCATCGAACGAAAAATCTCGATAAGTGTCGAATTCCAAGCCCTTCCCACGAAAAACAGCCCGGTACAAAACCTTCTTGGTCGGAAAATTCTGCATTGCATTTTCGAACTCAGAAATAGCGCGAGGAACATTTGTGATAAACTTGCCTTTTCTTAAAACCGGGCTATCATCTGGCTCCCTATTCACTGGGAAAACAAGGTCTTGAGCTTTGGCCATAACTACGGCGCCGTTACCTTGCTAAGAATATGCTTGATAATCTTATCAGTGGAAATTTTCTCAGCCTCGGCTTCATAATTTAAGATTATACGATGCCTCAAAACCGGGAAAGCAACGACGCGGACATCCTGCGGCGTAACGTAACTCCGACCATGCATCAGGGCCTCGGCCTTAGAAGCGATATACAATGCGATCGAGGCTCGCGGACTAGCCCCATACGAAATATATTTAGCATAATCAAAATCTTTGCTTCTTGTCTCCCCAGCAATCTTGACAATATAATCTTCAATCGCCGGCGAAGTAAAAACCTCCTTGGCCTGCTTCTGCAAATCTATAATCTTCGAAGGACAAAGAACCGGCTTAATCTTATAGTCTTCAAAAGTTCTTATCGTCGTGTTCTTACTCAAGATCGATGCCTCCTCCGCCCGCTCCGGATACGAAATCAATAGCTTGAAAATAAACCTATCTACCTGAGCCTCAGGCAAGGTATAAACACCGCTAACCTCCAGGGGATTCTCCGTAGCCATAACAAAAAACGGATTCGGCAAATCATATGTCTGACGCGAAATCGTAACCGACTTCTCCTGCATAGCCTCCAAAAGAGCAGACTGCGTCTTCGGCGGACTCCGATTAATTTCATCGGCAAGGACAAAGTTTGTAAAAATCGGACCCTTCACTATCTCAAAACCCTTCTTTGGAGTATAGCTCATAATACCTGTAATGTCTGTCGGCAAAAGATCAACGGTAAACTGGATTCTCTTCATGCCACAGCCAAGAACCGAAGACATGGCCCTAACAATCAGCGTCTTAGCGACACCGGGAACACCCTCTACAAGAACATGCCCGTTACATATAATAGCCCGAATAATCCCATGTATAATGGCCTTCTGCCCGACGACAACCTTACCCATCTCAGCCTCAATATCCTTCACAACCTGCTGGGCGCTCTGCCTAACCAGCTTAGATTTCTTAATTTTTTTCGCCATAATCACCCCTATACATAATCATCCATTTTAGATTTATTAAACCTTACTCTTTTATATATGTAAAACACAAACCCGATGAAAAATATCACCAGCGTCGTAAAAGAAATATAGTAGAAGTTCTCCTTGATAAAACTCTGGCCATACCTAATTTGTTCGTTAGCACCGATCGCATCCTCGCAAGCCTCTGTAACCTCCTTGGCCAAACGAAGAGAGTTAGAATACTCCCCAAGATCAAAAGCTCGTTGAGCCTGAATCAAAAGTTCTGTAAACTCCAGACACTCTGCGTTTTCCGCAACAAACTTCTCCGTAAACAACAATATTTGCTCAGCCTCAGTCTCGTTCGTCTTTCTTAAATCTATAAAAAACTCCCCCCAATCGCTGAACTTCGGGGAGGTCACGTTCGCAAGAATCGTAGCCTTATACCTCCCGGCCCTCTGGGTGTTCGCAGTTATCCTCATAGAAAAGTTTTCCGACTGGCCATAACTCAACTCCTCAATATAGCTATCGCCAAGGGAGACCTTCACGTCACTAGAGAACGCATCATTAAATCTAACGAAGCTACTCAGATCAATACCTCTAAGATCTATCTGCCCGTTATTCTGAACGGCGAAAGGAATATCTATATAATTCTGATCTGAAATCCTAACCTCTTGCGGCACAATCAGCTTCAAAGAATAATGTTTTAGCTTCGTCGTGGTCCCACTGCCGCCAGAGGAAGGGGCCGGAGTCGTAGTAACAGAAGGTGCGCTAAAAGAAACACTAAACGGATCACTTGTATCAACGTCGACAGAATCATTCGCAGAAATAGTCACATACTCTGAAGAAGACTCCTCTCCGTAAAGATTCAGAAGCCAGTTGCTGATGGTGCCGTTCCACGTAAGACGATTGGCTATATCGTAAGACTGCGCACGAATAACGCTGTTCGCCTCGCTACTTGAAATAGTAAACGTCACCTCCTGCTTATAATAAGGGTCCAGATAATCATAGTCAATAAAATTTTCAGTAAGTATTATATTCACCGGCGCAGATGAGCCATAAGTTCCAGAGTGCGATCCGAAGCTTGAATAAACCGTAGGCGGATGATTCGCATGGCTAATGTTAAGACGATAGCTAAAATTAATCCTCAGGGCTTCCTTTTGAGTAGAATTTATAGAGCTGCTATTCGGGAAAACGCTAACTGTCAGATTTTTGTAATTTTCATAAGTCTCGTCCGTAAAATTCGGCAAGAAACTCCAGCCGAAAGAACTCCCGTTGCCGAAGTACGCGCCTGCGCCCTTTAAGCTGAAGTTACCGTAACTGCAATTAGAACTATTAGAATAACTACAATTAATTGTGTCAATCCAAAACTCATAGGTCAGATTGTCCCCGACAGAATGATTAATACTAAAATTCAAAAGCGCGGTAGCGTTTTCGGTCAAATCAAAGGCACTATTCTCGGAAGGAGAAACAAGCACAGGAAGACCATAAATCGTCACGTTAAAGGCCTGGAAATCTATATTGCCGTCGGTGTCATTAACAGTAACATTATATTCCCAAAGACCAGCATGACTAGAATTTGTGACCAAACTTATTTCTCCGGTAGTATATCCAATTGACAAAAAGTCCCCGCCGGTAGTCAGCGAATCTAAAACATATGCAAGATTCCCGTTCTCTGGCAAAGATGAAGAATCCTCCTCGTCCGTCGCATTAATATCAAGAATAAGTGTCTCATTTATAATCAAAACCTGGTTCTCTATTAATTCCAACTCGGGGAAATCTCCGGTCGCAGTAACGTTAAGGCCAAAAGTAATAAGGTCGTTGGCCCCCCCAGCGTCGGTCACATTAAAGCTAACAGTATAATTATCAACTTGCGCCCCCGATGGTGTAAAGTTAGCAACGTATGTCCACTGGCTACCCCCGGGCAGAGCCACATAAAAATCAAAATTAAACAAATCGGTCACAACGTCTCCAGTAGAATTTGTGAAAATCGTATCTACACTAAAGCTCTCATTGTAAAAGCTCTGCTGACCCGAAGGAATTAGCAAGTCGTCGTCGTTTATATCGAGGTCAAACGTAACATAATTATCCTCGTTGGCGCTGACAGAAGACCCATTGACCAAAGATCCAGAAACGTTTGTATTACCCACGGGCTCGGCAATCTCCGGAGTGTCAACAACATTAGAAACCGTGAAGTTAAACTGCTTAGAAACATTCACATAGCTATCGCTAGCAATTATCGTCACATTATGATAACCCACGTCACAATCCGTCGGAGTAAAGCTAATAATCCCAGAAGTAGAATTGAAAGTACTTGCGTTTAGAGAACAAAATTGCTTAGAAACATTCTGATAAATAAAGGTTATCGTATCGCCAGCGTCGGCATCCGTAACATTCTTGCTGACATTATAAACAAATGCCACGTCCTCTGTAAGCTCAAGATCAACCGGAGTCTCTAGGGCAACATCCCAAACTGGTGGCTCATCTGAAGAAAATGTTATCGTAAAAACCGTCTCATTTACCGAATAATACTCTGTCTCAGAATTAGCAAGACGATCTGTAACATTAATTTTTATCACGGCACTGCCTATCGCATTATCCACGGCGTACGTATAGTCCACATACACCGTCGGGGAAATACTGTTACCAGCCGGTCGCGAAGGAGTAATGCTATCCGCCCCAGATCCAAAATGAACAAGGTTACTATTATTAGAAGTAAAAGTCAAATACTCATTCTTCGTAGCGGACTTTGTCAAATTGACATAAAGATCATCGTCATAAGCTGCAAGCTCAAAAGTAATATTCTCATAGGCCGAAAAATCAGCGACTGCATCCATAGTAACATTATCCTCGGTGTTGTTAATAAAAAAGTAGGCCCCCGTGCTATTATACCCCTGCGAAGAAGAATCCGTATCTGTAACGGAAATATTAATTGACCAATTACCGACCATGGAATCGTTCGCAGTGAAACTGATTTGCGCGGACGAATTAAATGCCGTAGTTAAATTACAAGCGGAACTAATCTGACGCAAACCATTACTAAAAACAAAACCGGCCGGACCCTCCTCTATTGTGAAGGTTAAATTGTTCGTCTCGTCAACATCACTAGCGTTGATCCAGCAACTAAAAGCCGAATCCTCAACGGTATCCTTGCCGTCGTCACAAACATACTGGAAATAAGGGAAAACATTCACGTTCTCGACGGTAAAATTAACTATCTGATTATAACTTTGATTCCCAAGACTACTGTTGTCGACCACCGTCATATTAATCACATAAACCCCGACATCATTCTGGACCGGGGTAAACGTCAGATTCCAGGCTCCAGTAACATTGTCAAAATCCCAATAAGAACTGTCGAACAACTCCCTCCCCGTTGGGGTATCGCAATCCCTATCAGACCAATCAGCGACAGAGCAGTTAATAAATTCCATGGTAAAATTATACGGAGTGCTTTCATCCTCATCGATCACATTAAACTCGTAGGTAAGCTCCGTACCGACGGGGAACGACTGGTTCTCCAACCCGCTGAACTGCGGAGCATCATTAACGGCAGAAATGTTAAACTCAAAATTCGTCCCCGCGAAGTTCCAGTCTGTAGTATTGGTCGCTTGGATCGGCACCACAAAGAAACCTGTCTGATTATCATAAGTTGCATAAATTGTCAAATTCCCCGTCGAAGAATCAGAAATATAAATCCACTCCGAAAGCCCATTGTAACTAACATTGCTAGTGGTCCCATTCGGATAAGTCCAGCTAATATTGGTTTGGGTATCAATCGCAAATGAAATATCATTATTAAGATTGGTTATGTTCTCACTTAAGTTATGATAATATGCCGTATCTTCCAGAGCCGTGTAATTAACATCTGAGCCAGTCCATATCGGGGCAGCCGCTAAAACAAGTGCCGCCACACTCAAGACCATAACGCCAAAAACCACAAGCAATGAATTAAAACGACCAGAATTATTCATCGACTTTTTCCTCGGCCTCAACGACCATTGTTTTTTTGTCAACGTCAAAACGAATCCTGATCTTCTGCTTTACCTTTAAATCAAGCGTATCGACGATAGCCTTCGGAATTTTAATACGATGACCCGTCTGTATGCTATTATCCTTGAAAATTATTTCTGCCATATTTTATGCCCTTTTTATATCCCTTATAGACCCCAAAACAAACCCCGTCTAATACTTCAAATATACTTTATAAAGTATTTAAACCTAACTCTTCCTTATAGAATAACGATGCCTTGATATCTTGATAACCTTGTAGATAATAAATATCAAAATCAACAGAGAAATAAATATCAAGATTATAATAAGATAGTTTATACCTCCCGGTGTTTCCGAAGCACATTGGTAAGGGCACGGGCCACCGCAATCCACATCTGACTCCCCCTGGTTCTGGATTCCATCTGAGCAACTTGCGCACGGGCCGCACGGGCCACCGCAATCCACCAAGAGCTCACAACCACCACTGTGGCAGTTTGTAATTCCATCTGAGCAACTTGGATTCTCTGTATAATAACAGATACGCGACTCTGCGGGTCGAGGCACATTGTCGACGGTGTTATTACACAAGTTCAAATCATAACAAAGCGTTAGCTGGAAACCACAAAATCTTTCATCATAAGTGTTTTGGGCGCAGATCTCCTTGGAGTCGTAATAATCCTCAGGGGAAATGACCCTTGCGTCAAATGACCTCTTCAAATTCTGGCAAACCTTCCAGTCATCACAAACCCAACTCTCGCGGCACTTACCACCAAGGCCACCGCCTCCGCCGCCTCCACCTCCGCTGCTACTCCCGCTAGAAACAGGGCATGCGACAAATGCAACATCAAGATCCCAATTCTGGCTATCGGTCAATAATCCGTCGGTAGTCGTCACAGTAACATTATAATCCGCGTTGGTCCCGCAACCAGGAGAGTAACTAAATGTATCCGACGAGGCACCCTCATTATGCTCACGCAAAGTTCCGTTCACGTACCAATCTATATCCGGAATAGTCCCATCGGGATCACGCACGGTAACCTCAAAATTAGTGGTCGCAGTCCCATCAAGACTAAGATTCGTAGAAATCGGAGAGTAACTTACAATTTCCGGCGCCCGGTTGGAATCAGTTATGGTCAAGGTGAACTCGTCGCAGACAGACTCGGCATCTCCACTTCTAGGAGAACACACGCCGATATTAGCATGTGGTGACGCCAGAGCATTGTCAAGCGCGCAAATAGTTGCCGTATAAATTCTGCCAAGATGATCCGATGTAGGAGTGAAGTCCATTACCCCAGTTTCATTAATTCCAAATGGACTATCTCCCCCGGAGAAACTAATATTGAATTCGATTCCTCCATCATCAGAAGATCCATCCTCCGTATCTGACACGACCATCTGATGATAAAACGTTGAACCGTCTCCCTGTGTCCAAACCGTCTGCGCACCAATGCCCGTCATCACCGGAGGATTGTTTATTTCAATAACTGTAATATTAATATCCGCATTATCGACAAGAGGCTCGCCATCTAAAACAGAAATCGTACGCTCATAAGTTCCAACCCACTCCTTAACTAAAAGTATAGAATAGATCTTAAACAAACTAGTGTTATGGCCACTCTGCCCCAAATATGTTGTGTAAAGAGGCCTCTGCTTAGGCGAGATAACCTCCGTTAAAACATCCTCGTCGGCATCCGACGCGTTAAACCGATAATCTAATCTTGCCCCCTCACAGATGAACGTTTCGTTATCGACAGGCCCCATGATCGGCGCAGAATTAGGAACGTCCACGCTAAAAACAACTTCTGCATGCGCCCACGTCCCGGTACTATCGTTCGCAGAAACCTCCAACCGAGTATTCCATCTAGAAATATCGATTGTCAAATTAGGACTAAACGCTATACTCGTATTGTAATACTCGCCATGTTTCAAATCGTATAATGAGTAATTCCAAGAGTCAACAACGAAGTCCGCACTAACATTCAAAGAAACATTATACGGACCACCGATAGAAAAACTGTATGTTGTATTCTCAGGAGAATGGATTGCTATAACCCTAGACCCACTATCGACAAAAAGCTGCACCGTTCCGGCAAGAGCATGCCCCGTGATCGTCACCGGAGAAACCGGAACATGAAAAACAAAACTAGCAGAACCGATAATAATCGCAAACAAAACTAGCGTCACCACAAACGCCTCTTTTTTCTCCATTAAATAGCTAACATTCCTCGATATAAAAACATTACTTCCTCTTTGACTTTTTCTTAGAAACCTTTTTGCTAACAAAAAACCAAACTGCTAAAATAATCAGGATGAAGATGACTACGCCGCCGACCCAGTAAACCCAATGACCAGAACTACCAACAATCAGAATATCGACAACCTCCACAAGAGTCTCATTGTCATAGTTCAAAACGATCTCCGCACGAGCTGGCCCGAGAGGAAGACCCGCAGTCTCCAAAAACCCAACAAGCTTGGAATCGCCCCATGGGCCAACAACGACCGAGGACGTGATAAAGGATACTTCGCTGTCGACGATATTAACCTCGGCAAAAACCTCCTGCATCTGATCATTCCAGAAACTTTCGACCTCTATCCCAAATCTCACGATATCCCCTCGCTCAAACTCCCGAGAATAATTCACAAGCCCAAGCCTTTTCTCTCCCAACCCGAAATAAGCATCATCTCTTGCGAACTCCCCCGAATTGTATTCGAATAAAGCCGTAGCCACATATCTCCCGGGGAAAAGCTCCAAAGAATTCATAGAAGCCTCAAACTCCACAGTCTCAGCAGGGGCAACCTCTTTGCCGATAAGTTTAATCGTCTCAACCAGTTCAGTTCCATTAGAAATCTCGTACTCAAACACCTGGATCATCGGGAAAATCGCCAACGGCGCAGAACCACGGTTACGAGCCTTCAAGTTAAAATTAACAATCTCCCCAGCGTTAACGCTCGGAGCATTAAGGTCCAACTCGACATATCTCCCCGGATACGGGACATCAATTTTTATCTGGCCCCTAACGTCCGCGGAGATTCCGACTCCAGCACCGGCCTCAGATATTTCTCTCGCCCCGACAATAATAACATTTGTTCCCGGAGTCTCAATCGACATAGGAATCCTCAAATTAGCACGAACTGAATCAGTACCAGAAATACTATCCTTACTCAAACTTACATAGCCCGACAAACCGCCCTCGACATATATCTCTGCCTCGACGCCATCGTCGAAGAAAAACCTAAACTCAAAATCCCGCACGACTCCAGGCTCGAAATCAAAACTATAGCTTCCCGGGCTAACCCCTGAGACAGCGAACGCGCCACTACATAAGAAAATTCCAACGACAATAAAAACAAACCACCTCATAGAATCTGAAACACAAAACACTTTTTATTACTTACGCCTCGGCGATCGTCACGGAAATAATGTCCGACAGAGTCCCCGTGCTTGAATCCGACGGAATTAGCAACTCCAAGTCGACCCTGATGCTCGACCCTGGAATAAAATAATCGCATATTGCCGCGTTCTCACTTGCCGACGTGATATCGTTGAAAGTGCTCATCTCGAATCCTGCAGGCGGTACACACGCCCCAGAGCTCACATTAGAAACGCTATACCTATACGCCGGAGACGTCCCACCAATAAAATCACCGGGACTCTTCCCAGAACTAATGTTTAAAGTTGCGTTGACGTTCCCGATATTTTCTATAACGAACCCCTGGTTGACAGACGCCCACGTCCCGTTGGTAACGGTACCCTCGCTATTCACAAGCGCCGACGCTTTCCCGACGGTGACAGCACCAGACCCCCAGTTTATTCCGTCCGTAGTAAAGTTCACGAGAACCAAGCTTCCGACACTGACATTAATCTGACCAGAATCGACAGCGAACCCCGTAAGAAGCGCATCGGACAACCCCCCATAAGTAGCCCCAACGGAAAAAATGGCTGCAACAAAAATAACCAACGAAGCCAGAACCAAAACATTATCCCCCATCGATCACCTCGCTAACGACCGGAACGCCACCCTGAGGCTCTATCGTTATCTCCACAACACCATAATCTCTCGACGTCTCTCTCTTCTTTTGAAGGTCTCCATCTATATTCGCCAGAGCAATATTCACAAAAACTGAGAAGAGAAGCAGAGCAATAGCAACGACCAAAAGAATCATGGCCAACCTTTTTTTCCGATTCATTTCATCTTCCTCCTGAAAAAGAAGAACCACAATATGTTTATCAATATTAGCAATCCGACCATAATGATCAGTACCATCATCAGGGTGTTGCCACCGCCATCGCCACCCTCCGCGGAGATCACGTAACCTAGACCGATAATCGTTAACTCGTCGTCCTCGACCTGGAACTGCAAATTCTTTACCGAGCTAGCATCTCCATAGTTAATAGAAACCTTGGTCTCATACGTTCCGACCCTAACACCTGCCGTATCCCAGTAGGAAACGAACGTCTGCTTAGACAACGGATCAATATCATAGCTCGCCGAGTCAAACTCAGAAACGATATCTCCCCGCTCATTCATAATCTTAGTATTGATGTGTGCTCCAGTAATTGACTCACTCCACTTATTCTCCACCAGCATCTCTAACTTAGCGATTTGTCCGAGGCTGAATCCGTTAACGCTAACATCCTCAAGCTCTAAATCTCTGCTCCCGACAGAGAAAATACCCTCAAGACTGAGCGTACCTTCGTCATAAATCAAAGTTGCCGCTACACGATACTCTCCAATCGGCACGTCCGCATTCCAGGTATGCACAATCTCCTTCTTTGTACCACTCGGGACAGCGATCGAATCCGTATCAAAGCTCGCAACCTTTTCGTCCAACTTGTTAAAAATATCCACGTTCGCCCGAACAGATGTTAGATCAAACTCACCAGCACTCACAACAGGAAAAATAAAGGCAACATCCTCTCCCCGGTTAGAGCTCACAATCTTCATCTGAGCATTAGCATACTTCCCGGGATAAGGGACATAAACATACAACTGCGTAACAACTGCAATCGTCGCCCGAACATTAGCTTCGCTGATCTCGGGTCCGCTCGGCACTTCCAGGATAAACACGTCCGCCGTATGTAATCCCGGACTCAACTTGTCCGGCAAATCAATGTTATAACTCATGGCCTTCGATCCAACGCCCGTCGGAACATTCACAGAAGGAGCTGGAATAGAAATATACTCTGCCAACTCGCCCTGCGCAGAAATAACAAGATTAGTATCGGTACCCGACGTAATCGCCTCATATCCTATCGATCTCTTAAGGCCCGGCTCAAAATCCACCGTTGTCCTCGCTGGAGTAACCCCCAATGCATAAACCGATGATATCATGAAGATAAAAAATGATACTATGACGAACAATTTCATAGAGAATTTTAGGGCGCTACAGCTTCCCGAGCCCTTAACCCGCTTAGGATGGGTGAGTTTCTTGACAGGCGCCACCGCGACAGAAGAGCGTCGTGGCGCAATTCGAGATAGGCGATCGAAGAGCCTATTGGCAAGAAACGAATTGGGACTTCGCACAGCGAAGTTTAGGGTGGGGAGATCCTCGCAACAAGTCCTACTCATCATCCATCCCTCCAATATATTTATCTCCACCGTCGGCACCCTCACCGACGTCAACCTTCACCTTGTCAACCAAATCCGTACCATTATAAACATCGACATTCAACCTAACGTTCCCAGCATTCACAACGCTGTAATCCTCGCCATCTCTCCTCAGCTCCAAATTAACCTCTGAGTTAATAGTCAACGTCCTCACATCGCCACTTAGCGTCCCGACTGCCTTCCAATAATAAGTCCCAGGCATCAAATTAATCTCCATACCATCCTCGACGGCATACCTGTCCGGTGTTGTAAATTCCATATTGTCATCGATAAGCAAATCTCCAGCATTTTCGATGGAGAACAATACATTACCGCTACTCTCATAACCGTCCAGAGGAGCGATCACCATCGGCCTCGCATACCCGACGAGAACGATAAGCACAACTAGGCTCACAATCACCAGCACCAAATCAATCTTATATATTTTTTCCATAATTTGCCTCATTTTTAGAATGTTCAATCTGAAGTATCCTCGGATCACGACATAAGCGAGACGAAGTCTCGCCCGTTGAGGGTGGGCAGGCGAGTAATCCGAGACAGGTCACCTTCTCAAACATCACAACTTTTTTATTTCTCATTTTATTCACCCAAACTCCCCGTAAAGATAATCAGGGCATCCTTCACGCCAGGCTCCTCGTTTTGAGGAACCTCCACGCGGATATCGACCTCTGCACTATCTTTGCCATCAGAGTAATTTAATCTATCTATCGCGACGACCTGCGAACCAATCGGCATGTTGAGCCAACTCACGATGGATCCAAGCCAATCAAATGCGCCCTCTTCTCCGCTAACGTTGTCGACCTTGAACTGGTAATAAGTACTATCGCTCGGCTGCTCACCCCATAGTGCCGATGAATTCACACTAATATTAACGGAAACAGAACCATTATTCTCGACCACAAACGGGCTAGGCGAATCATCAGAGGTATCGTTCTCGCCCAAGTAATCCAAGCTACCGAAATCTATATTGGATGCAGACAGCAAGATACCAATCTCCGAGGTTATATTCACGACATAGTCAGAAGCCCAAACTCCGACACCCTCGTTATCAGTCGCCCTCACCCTCCAATCATAATTATAACCGTTATCCTGCAGACAATCAAGATCAGACGTCGGCGTATAACTTCCACTAGATCCAGCATCGACCAATCTCGAATCACTACAGACACTGGTGCTTGAATTAGACCATTTGTGATCGCTAATATTCCACTCGTAAGTCAGGCTATCGCCGTCAGCATCGCTGCCAGACCAACTGAAGTCCGGAGTCCTATCCGTCGTAGACGATTCATTAACCGGGGCACTCAGCGTCACAGTCGGCAACGAATTCAAAATGGTTATATTACTCGAGTTTGTCCAGCCACCATAAGCCGTACCATCATAAAACCTAACCGAACAGCTCCAATTCTGATTCTTCGTCGTATTGCCCGAAGTCAACTCCGCGCTATAATCCGTAGAATTCGCGACGCCCGAATACTCGACACTCTGGTTGAAAGTTCCATTCACATACCAATCAACACTAACATCCAGCGCATCTCCATCAGGATCACTAGTCTCGAAATTACAAAGTACATCATCCGACGTAACATTCAAGCTACTGCTTGCGTTCATCCATACAACCGGCGCATCCGGGGCAGTGTTAGCAATCACCAACTCCACATCTATCCAAACATTGTCCGTCATATTAACCGAACTATTAGTATAAGTCGAGTAAGTCGCCTTCGCCGCCGTCACCGTATAATCCGTATAATAAGTCTTACCCGTCGAGTTCTGCATGTACTCTATTAAAGTCTGCCGAGCAATCGAACCATTCGCCAGAGTCAAAACCGAGAAGTCAGTCTCGCCATTAACGTCCGCCGCCGAAACATTAACGTCCTCAAGAGCCCCAGTCGAGTTCGTCACATTCACGTCAAGGTACCACGAGACATTCAAATCAAGCACATCATTTATCGAAGTCTCCGTCTCATTAAACGTCACGTTGATAAAATTCAACCATGAACCAGCGTCAGTGTCTATGCTTGTGTAGACATCTGTTGAACCTGTTGCATTTATTATTGTATCGATTATGTAAGCTGTTATTATATCACTAGTTGCATATAATCCATATGCACTCGTTTCTCCTGTTGTTTTTATATGAGAGTTTTTTATTGTGTTATTAAGCACATCATTTTGTAAAAATATTCCATACGCATTTTTGGCATATGAAGTTGTTATATCTATATTATCTATCATATTATGTGAGCTTTTATAAAGATGGACGGCAAATCCATACCTTTCTGAGGTTATGATTGTGTTATTTGAAATTGTGTTTAATGAACTTGAAGAAAGATAAACCCCACGTCCACTACTTCCTGAAGTTGTAACATTATTATTGCTTAAAGTATTAGAGCTACAACTCGTCAATAAATAAACCCCAGACCCACTCGTCCCACTAGTCCCAATCTCATTCCCACTAATTAAATTATTATTCGCAGAAGTTGAAAGATAAACCCCAAAAGCACTTGCAACACTTGTATTAATCTGATTGTTTGTAATATTATTCTGCGAACTTGAATACAAATAAACTCCCTTATCCCCCTTGTCCATCGATAAAATTGAATTATTTATTGTTGAATTATCTGTATAATAAAAGCTGATTCCGTCACCCTGAGTCATATTTATATTATTGTAAGTTACATTATCGCACCACGCACAAATTATCTGCCCGTATGTATCATTTAGGTTCTCTATCACCTGATCTGAAATTGAATAATTATAAAGGACGGGCAATCCTTCTGCGAGGTTGGTTGTGTCTATGCTGTGGTTATAGTAAGCTGATGTTACACCACCAAAGGAATATGAAGCGCCTTGGGAGGAGTTAACTTGGTTGGAGGTGAAAGTGTTATATGATGACCATGTTAAAATTATTCCAGCACTTCCACTACCGGTTGTTGTGATTGTATTGTTTGTAAAGTTATTAGAGTTCGCGACTGTGGCTATATAAAACCCAGCAGTACCAGCGCCCGAAGTTGAAATGGTATTTGAAATTAGCTGATTATTTGAACTTCCAACTATGTAAACCCCCTTCCCTGGATTTATAACTGTAATATTATTTGAGATTACATTATTAGCGTTCGAACTTGTAATTAAATAAACCGATCCACCATTCCAGCCAGAAATTGTGATTGTGTTGTTGTTTATATTATTGTTTGAGCTTGAATAAAGACGAATTCCATATGTACTCGCCCCAGAAGTCCCAATCGTATTATTCTCAATTGTACCATTATCTCCTCCATTATAATAAACCGCATGTTTACTATTGGTAGTGCTAACCCCCTCCACAATCTCACAACCCTTCACCGTCGTATTAAACTGGTCCGAATAAACCCCGTAGCCCAAAGTCCCCGCATTCGAATAATTGATCTCATAACCCGCACAATCCAGCGTCACATTCTCCGCCGTCACGGTGAAACAAGTCCCGGCCGCCGTCACATTATTCGTCAAAGTATATTCCATGTTGGCAGTCCCGAGAGTTCCGCAGTCTCCAAAGAATCCAGAATCGATCGCAACCGTCCTACTCCCAGTCGTATTAACATTGCCCGCCAAGTCCTGACTGTAAGCCGCGAAACTATGACTACCATCGGCCAAGCCGGTAAAGTTCACCCCGACATACTTCGTCGACGAATTCGCATAAAGCGCCGCGATCTCCACTGCTGATAGGGATCGGTTGAAAATCATCACGTCGTCTAGGGATCCGTTGAAATCAAAAGAGGAGTAAAGTCTTCTACCCAGAGAATTACCATAGGTTAATTCACTAGGGGCTTGACTCAAAGAAGCATCACTACCTAGATTTAGACCATCTAAATAAAGTGTCGCAGTCCCATTTGGGTAATCATATGCCACAACAGAATGATACCAGGTATTTGTTTGCATTGAACTTTTACTAAGCGACATCCCAAAGTCATCTTGTACATAAAATACCCCAGCACTAGTAACATAAAACCTCAATCTTTCATCAGATGTACCTGTAGCTCCACTATAGATAATATAATTCGAGGCATAACTAAATTCTTTAATATAAAACCATACAGAAATTGTATAAGTATCATTATTAAGGGTAGAGAGTGCAGTTAAATCAACATAATCCCCAGCCCCATCAAACGCAGCCCCCTTCCCAAAATACCCCGCCTCAACCTGACTAACCCCTCCAACATTACTCCCGTTATTCCGCCCCATATAATCCACAAAGTCCCCCGAGCCATTCACATCGTCCATCCTCCACCACGAAACTAAAGAATTATCAAAGTCGATAAACGTCGAAACATTCGTCGCCGTGTCTGTGGCAGAGACATTCACATAAATATCCGAGTTAGCCTGACTCTCTCCGTCGCCAGGAGTCGGCGAAGTAAAGTTAATAAACGGATCAGTCAGATCAACCTCGAAGAACAAACTCGAACTATTCCTGTTACCAGCCTCGTCAACCGCGTGCGCCGTGTAGTTATGAGTTGTCTCGGCTAAGCCCGAGAGATCTCTTTGCAGTTTGTATTCGCTCGAATTGTAAAGCGCCTGTATCTCTGTTGCTGAAAGTGAACGGTTCCAGATTAGGACTTCGTCGATTGAGCCTGTGAATGGCCACGGCGATGATCTATCTCCAATCCAAAGAGGCTGTGTAAGAGCCGAGTTAATACTTGAAATATTGTTGCCACCTGTTGTAACTAACATGCCATCCACATACATTCGAGCAAGTCCATCGCCCCCATTATCCGTAGGGGTAATTGTTGCAACAAGGGAATGCCAATTACCGTCATTTAATGTAAGGCCCGTTTTTTGTGCCTCGGCATACCCTACAGGTGATGGACTACCAAAAAATAACGCATCTGCTGTTGTCGTGCTCGCAGCTAGTACATACTGTCTACCGACTCCGATATCCTTATTGATAACCGCTCCAAGCGCACCACTTGGCTTAACCCATGCAGACAATGTAATAGGTCCGACAATATTAAGGGATGACGGACTTCCACAATCAACATAATCCCCCGCCCCATCAAACTCAAACGCCTCACCAAACTTCCCACTACTAACCTGACTAGCCCCGTCGACAGCCGAACCATTATTACTATTCCCACTCCACACCACCAACCCACCCTCGCCGCCCCGCCGCACAAGCACCACATCATTCGCAACATCCACGTCGTAAATCTTCCCATCATAATCAACCCTCTCAATACCCTCAACCCTCACCGGCTTATTATCTGAATCCAAAAACCAAACTTCCTCGCCGCTATTAAAATCAGAATAAACTTCTGTGATTGGCTGAAGACCAAAAGACTTAAATAGTGTATTATGTGCATTACTTGTATTAACTAAATTAACTAAAGAAGACACAATGCCAACACTAACATTATCTATCCCAGAGGATTTAAAGAAAACAATGGACGAATTGAAAATCATAAACTGGTCAGCAGTAGCAAGGCAAGCCATACAACAAAGAGCACTGCAATTAAAAGTACTACAAGAATTTACCAAAGACAGCGAACTGACAGAAGAAGACGCAATTGAATTAGGGCGGAAAGTAAACAAAGAGCTATCTAAAAGACACGCAGAATCCTCCGAGGAGTAATCAATGTTACTTGTTGTCGACGCCAACATTTTATTCTCTGCATTAATTAAAGATTCGGAAACAGCCAAATTATTTCTCTCCAACAAACTCGAACTAATCGCCCCTGAATTTTTATTCACCGAATTCGAAAAATACAAATCACAAATATTATCCAAAACACACCGCTCTGAACAAGAATTTTCCGAGGTGCTTTTAATTTTCAAAGACAAAATATCACTAATTTCCAAATCAGAAATAGAACCATTTCTTAATAAAGCTGATTCCATCTGCCCAGATCCTAATGACGTGCAATACTTAGCAGTTGCACTTAAATTTAACTGCGCAATCTGGTCAAACGACTCACATTTCCAAGAGGCATCAGTAACCGAATCAGTCAAGGTATTCAAAACACATGAATTGAAAAGGTTCTTGGAAGAATAAACCAGATGCTTCTCACTAACAACCAAATCCCCGCTCTCAGTCACAACCCGATACATCTCGCCGCCAAGTTTAGAATTATCAAATTCTTGATAAGCGATCGGAACTTCCCACTCCCCCGCCCCAGTTTCCTGATCCAAAGTCATCACCCTCTCACCCTCATCTAAATCTACGAACAACTTCCAACCAGCCTCAGTCAAAATCTCAGTCTCATCATCATAACAATGTCCACTAATATCCGTCGGGTCACCACTCCCATTAACATCGTCCATCCTCATCCACAAAACAAGCCCGTCGTCAAGAAACGCATAACTCTCCCCACTCTCTGTAACCGAAACATTCAAGCTCGGATCCGTATGATTAACCGCGCCGCCGTCTCGCGGCGATTGGGCGATCCAATCTAATACTGGAAAGGTATCATCAACAGTGAAACTCAAAAGCCCGCTCGTCCCGACATTCCCCGAAACATCCGAACTATAAGCCTCGTAAGTATGACTGCCCGCCGCCAAAGTATCTGTATGCGAAATCCGCGTCGCGTTGTACAAGGCCAAGATCTCGTCCGCTGTTAATGATCTGTTGAAGATTGCCACTTCGTCGATTGTGCCGTTGAACCCCTGACCGCCCCAATCCATAATACCCACCTTAAAAGTATACGTCCCATCAATATCTTGATTCTCCCAGCCAGTTCCTACAAATGTTTTCGTAGCAACAAGTTGCCCGTTAGAATACGCAGAAAAATTAACATCACGGTCAAAAACCGCAACGACATGATGCCATTCCCCTAATTGTATAATACTATTCGCAGAGGCTACGTCAATATAACTTGTAGTATTAAGTAAAACTAAATAAAGTCCCTCATCGGCATTAACACGAAGCTCATATCCATTCCCATAACTCCCCCCTCTTTTGGCAAAAATATTTTGCATTACAGAATTCTCTGCTTTTATCCAAGCAGAAACTGTCAAATCATGTGTTCCCAGATCCAGACTATCATCGTCATCAACATCAACATAATCCCCAGCCCCATCAAACACCGCCCCGTCGCCAAACTTCCCAGCACTTGAAATAGAAGCATCTCCCTCAAGAGTCCCATTATTCCGCCCAGTATAATCAACAGGATCCCCGCTGCCATTCACGTCGTCCATCCTCCACCACGAAACCAAACTACTATCAAGATCAGGAACAATAAAACCAGTCCCAGCCTCGGACGAAGAAACATTAAACAAAACCGACGGAGTATAAGTCGAGCCATCTGTCGGCGAAACAACCGTCACAGTCGGCACCACATTATCCAACCCAACACTCCTCAAAGCCGTTGAATTATAATTATCAGAAGTATCAAGCGCATCTGCAAAATAATGATAATCATTGTCAGCCAAACCAGTCCAATTAATCTCCAGCGTCTCGGCCGCGAACGTCGTATGATTCACCAAACTCCTTGTATATAATTCTAAGATCTCTGTTGCTGAAAGGGAGCGGTTGAATATTAGGACTTCGTCGATGGCGCCATTGAAAAAATAACTAGGATCACTCGTAGTAGTCATAGCCCCAATTGGCAGAGTACCGGTAATATCTATTGAAGAATATGACTTGCTTATTGTCTCGGTCGCGTTCACGTACATTACTGCATCAGTGGTATTAAATGTAACAACCAAATAAGTCCATTCTGTGGTGGCAGCCTCAAGAGATCCTGAATGTCCCGACCCCCATGGCAAACCATCAATACCCATGTCCCAATTTCCATCATATTTCGCAAAATATAATCTCTCGCCGTTCGGATTATGACTACCTAAAATATTCTGGTTACCTGCAGTAGTATCTAGCTTAACCCACATTCCCACAGTCGCCTCGATTGCCCCAGTCAGGGGATAATTACTAACATCACCCAAATCAACATAATCCCCAGCCCCATCAAACTCCATCCCAGCCCCAAGCTTCCCACTAGAATTCCAAGTCGCATTAACAACCGACCCATCATTCCCACTCAAACTCAAATCCGGCACATCAGAAAGATTCCGATCAAAATTCCAATAACCAACCAGCCCCGTCGCGTTCAAACTCTCGTTGTACAAACTATAACTCATATTCTCCAAGTTCGCCTCAGTAAGACTCACATTCACAAAAACATTACTCTGCGAGACCGTGGCGCCGTCCGCCGCCATCCCTGTCTCTGCGTAGGCTATCTGTGGGAAGGTTGTGTCAACCTCGAACACAACACTCTCCGTCATATTCCAATTCCCAGACGAATCATTACAATAGAAGTTCGAAGTATAACCTCCACTAACCATCGAGCTATTCGTCGCATTCCAATAATCATCAGCCCCATTA
>Ga0075122_10000668_pt1 | contig 26121 bp, 26 predicted proteins | sample AntAceMetag02UKB_FD_69790 | JGI IMG/M metagenome (GOLD analysis project Ga0075122, IMG submission 69790) | Saline lake microbial communities from Ace Lake, Antarctica - Antarctic Ace Lake Metagenome 02UKB | ecosystem: Environmental > Aquatic > Non-marine Saline and Alkaline > Saline | place...
TTCTCTGCTGGGCTTCTGGTCACTGTTAATCATTTATACCCATATCGGTACCCATCACCTGCTGCAGGTCCCTGTCCCTACCTGGCTGAAAGTCATTGCCATCGTTGACAGTGTGGCCATGGTCATTCCGGTGATGGCCTTCCTGATCAATATCTGGTATACCGTGCGCGGCAATCTGGGACGGATTCAGGCAGACATTGGCGGAAAGTTCGTGCTGATAGGAACGATCATGTATTTTTTGGTCAGTATTCGGGGTTCCATGATGTCACTGCCTGATGTGCAGCGGGTCACCCATTTCAGTCATTGGGTGGTGGGACATGCCCATGTGGGTGTTCTTGGATTTGCCGGTATGATTGCGCTGGGGGGAATCTATTTTGTTATTCCCAGGATCAGCGGACGATCCCTATTTAGCCCTTTTCTGGCCAATTTTCAATACTGGATGGTCGCTATCGGGGTGATCGGGTTTGCGATTGTACTGACTATCTCCGGTTTGATTCAGGGTCATGCCTGGTTGAATGGAGAGACGGTTTACAGAGTACTGCCCCAGATTCATATCTATAACATTGTCAGAGCCTCTCTGGGGGTACTGATTTTTGTTGCATCAATGGCAGGGCTTTACAATATTACCAGATCACTCTATTTTCATCATGGAGAAAAACCATGAAAATGACGCCTGTGGCGATTGTCGCCGGAAGCCTTTTGATCTTGACCGCCGTGGTTTTGGTTGTGGTTATCCTGCCCTACGCCAACACCAACAAAACGATACCGTCGGATCTGTTCAGGACCCGGACCGCCTTAGAACAAGAAGGCCGGGATCTGTATGTCAGCAATGGATGTGTGTATTGCCATACCCAATCCATCAGAGCAATAGACTGGGGACTGGGGGCTGAAAGAATTGCCCAGGCCGGTGATTACCACCAGGACCTCCCGATTCTGCTGGGCTCGCAGAGAACGGGTCCGGACCTGTCCCAGGAGGGAGGAGAACATCCCGATGACTGGCACACGGCCCATTTTGCAAATCCCAGATTCACGCGGCCGCTGTCCATCATGCCCCCTTTTGCATTTTTGATTCCTAAAGAGATGCAGGCGATGACAGCTTATATCCAAAGTCTGGGCTTAAAACACGCAGATCATCGCATGGCGAGGCAGAAGCGCTGGAAACAGGAAGCCATGCAGGCCTATGAAGCCGGAGTTGATGAGAATGTAAAATGGCTGCATGAGAAAGTGCCGCAGGGATGGAGAGACATCCCTACACCTTATGCAGCGACCAAGGCCAGCCTGGCCAGGGGAGAAAAAATATACCAGGATTTCTGCCTGGGATGTCATGGACCAGTCGGTGATGGAATGGGACCTGCCCAACCGCATATTTATCCACCGCCATTGAATTTTACGATTTTGAGAGGCCGGGGAATCAGTGGGGGAATTATCTACTATCAAATTATGAACGGCATCACAGGGACGGCTATGCCCTATTTTAAAAAGGATTTGGAATCGGAAAAGATCTGGGATGTGGGAAACTATATTGCCAAATACTTTATTAATGATCTAGATGCCAACCAGGAACCCAAAGGAATTGATGCAGCGTTTGAAAACTAGGACCTTTAACCTTTAACCTAAATAAAAATGTATTATCCATTTTTTCTGACATATATTCTGACCGGAGTCATCATCGCTCTGGTGGTTTTTATCTGGGCTCTCAAAAATGGTCAGTTTTCAGACCAACAAAGAGCCCGGTTTCTGGCTATTGAGGATGAAGAGGGCGCGGTTATCGATCAGCAGAGTAAGAAAAAGTACGAGCTGGTTTTCATATTTTTGCTGGTTCTCGCTGGAATTGCCAGCAGTTTTGCTCTGGTTGCCTATGCACTGTTGTCTGCTTGAAGATAAATAGTGGTCTGCATGCAGACGATATAACCAAAATGAGGATTCGAGATGAGGTTTTTTGAGCTTTTAAACTACCAGCATATGGTTGCGTCAATACTGGTGGCACTGATTTTTATGGTGCTCTTTGGTGTGGGGCTGTCATTCATGCCTCTGGTCAATCGAAAAACCGGAGAGACAAAGACTAAAGAGTCTCACACATTCAATGACAATATCGAAGAGGGTGAAGGCCCTTTTCCGCTGATCATTGCGTTGATAATCATCGGAACCTTTGCGTGGGGACTGTTTTATATATTGTATTATGGCTTCTCGGAGGTTAAATTATAAAATGAGCGGGCTGAAAATAAAAGAGACGGCGCTGGGTACCTGGATCTGGATAACCACATTCGTCTGTATTGTTATGGGTGTGGGAATCTTCACTTTTTATGTGGTTTCTGATAAGGAAAGTCTATCATGGGATTACAGACCGGTGAAAAGCCTTCCCTCTGAATCACCCTATGCGGAGTACCAAAAGGCTCCATTTCCCCAACATATAAAAGGTAAGGGAGGAGAATAGATGAAACAGGTCCTATTTCTGGGAGCCTTTGTGACGATAGCCGTGCTGGGTGTTTACTACAGTATCAACTTCTATGATGCAAAGATGAAGTGGAGTCGTATGCACCAGACACCTGCCATACGCCCCCATGAAGAGCCAATGCTGATTATGGAGAAAGGGATTGTGCCCATCGATGGTGGAGAAAGAGTATTGAGGGCCGCTTTGAAAAATGACACTCGGGCCAGATCTGATTACACTACCCAGGCTCTTGTTGAAAAAGGCAAAGAAGAATATCGTGTTTTCTGCTCCCCTTGTCATGGAAACAATCTTGACGGTATGGGGACAGTAGGGCAAAGCTTCAACCCTCTGCCGGTGAATTTGAGCAGCCCGCAGGTCATTCAAATGAGCGACAGCCTAATGTTTTCATTGATCAGCGACGGTTCAAAAAGATCCCCCGCTCTTGCCTCCAGCATGACTGCCGAAAGCAGATGGGCTGTTATCAGTTACGTCCGCTCAAAAGAGGAGGAAAATAGATAAGTGGGGTCCAAACGCCGTCTCTCCTGCAAGCTGTGCGGTTTGCCCATTCAGGATATTGATCATGCCAGCTCCGCAAAAGACAGAACAGAATTCTGCTGTACTGGGTGCAGCATGGTCTTTTCAATGCTGATGGAATCAGACCAGTTCAGCGATGCCGAAGACTACAAACAGACCGAGCTCTATAAGAACTGTGTCGCCGCCGGAGTGATCCCTGACACGAGTAAAAATACTGATCGGCGGACCCTGACCGAGTCATCCCCCAATTCTGCGGGGTTGTCAAATTCCCCTGAAAACACAACTGCGAACCCGGATCATTATCTCTCCTGGTCTTTTTCTGTCACCAACATGTGGTGCCCTGCCTGTGCCTGGGTTGTGGAAAATACGCTCAGCAGATCTGACGGAGTTGTCAATGCCAGCTGCAATTTTTCCAATGATCGAGGCAAGGTTCTCTACGATCCTGTGAAAACGTCTCCGGAAGTTGTTGCCAAAACCATTAGCAGGCTGGGTTATGGTGCCGCCTCTCTTGAAAAAGCACACAACAGGGAAACAGGGGAGTTCGTCCGGCTTTTCATCACTTTGTTGTGTACGATGAACATCATGATGATCAGTTGGGCGATTTATACCGGATTTTTTTTAGCGCTTTCTGCGCTCTCTGTACAAATGTTGTCATGGCCGATACTGATCATGGCCACCATCGTCTTGCTGTATGGGGGATATCCCATCCATAAACGAGCCCTGACCGGTATCAGATCCGGCTTGCCCGGCATGGAAACCCTGATCTCGATCGGTTCGATTTCCGCGTACATGTACAGCCTGTTTCACATGTTTGAGGGCAACATCCACCTCTATTTTGATGCCTCCTCGATGCTGATTATGCTGATTCTGATTGGAAAAAGACTGGAGCAATCGGCCAAGCGTAAAATTCAATCCGGTCTGGCGGACTTCTTCTCTTTGATTCCGGAAAAAGTAAAGATATGCACACCACAATTTCCCAGAGGTCGATACGCCTCCATGCAGCAACTCTCCAAAAGTGATATTTTTCAAGTAGCGTATGGGGAGATCCTGGCTGCGGATGGTGTGGTGATCAAAGGGGAGGCGGTGATTGACGAATCCTCTATCACGGGCGAGGCAAAACCGCTGAATGCAACGGTGCATGATAAGGTCAGGAGTGGTTCGCAGGTGCTGTCCGGCCTCATCCAGGTACAGGCACTGCAGGTCGGTGCTGAATCCGTACTCGGCAAAATGATGTCGATTATGGAAAACAGCCTGTCCGGAAAAACCAGGCAAACGGCTCGTTTGGAAGGGTGGCTAAAATTATTTGTGCCCGCCATTATGGGGCTGTCTGTTTTGACGTTTCTGTATGGCCTGCTCAGTGGGCTGTCATCATATGAAGCCCTGAATCGGGGTCTCTCCGTGATGGTCATCTCCTGCCCGTGTGCGTTAGGGATAGCTATTCCGCTGGCCCTGGTGGCGGGGGTATCCATTGCCGGGAAGGCGGGAATTCTGGTCAGAGATTTCGAAGCTTTCGAAAAAATCGACGGATTGGACTGTGTGGTATTCGATAAGACCGGAACACTGACCACAGGCCGCATGCAACTGCTGGAGGTTCAGACTTATGAGAACAAATCCAAGGAACACATCCTGGGCCTGGCTTCCGGGATGGAAACAGAATCCAGCCATTTCATCGCCAGTACAATTAAAGCTTACAATCTGGAACAGGGGCTTGACCCACTTCCTGTAGAGGATATTCACCAGCATGCAAATGGTATTGAAGCGATTTATGAGGGACAAAATCTCCGACTTGGCAGTGGGGAATTTGTCGGGCTAGAGGGGAACCCTTCCACAGGTCTTTCTGAATCCGACATCAAAGGGACGCAAGTGGTATCAGAAATTTTTCTGACTGTGGATGACACCCTTGTGGCAACCATGACATTTGGGGATTCAATGCGCAAAGGCGTCAGCGACTTGATAGCAGAACTGCGGACGCAGCAGTCAGTGTACTTGATTTCTGGGGACTCCTTAAATTCGACTCAGAGCGCTGCCCGGTCAGCTGGGATAGACGCCGAAGCATGTTTTGGCAGGATGTTGCCCCATGAAAAGGCCGAATTCATCAAGGGTCTTCGACCATCAAAGAAAATAATTGCGATGGTAGGTGATGGGGTCAATGATGCACCTGCTATGGCAGCGTCCGATATGGCGGTGGCGGTTCATTCAGGGTTGAATCCCGGTGAGGGTGTGGCGGCCATCACTCTGATGCAAGAGGACCCCCGCCAACTGCTTGATTTTATTTTGCTGGCTAAAAGGGTCAACAGAAAAGTGAATCAGAACCTGATGTTTGCCTTTATCTATAATCTGATCGGCATTCCCATCGCCGCCAGCGGCCTGCTTAATCCTATCATAGCTGCGACTGCCATGCTTTTCAGCAGCCTTTCTGTGACGATAAATACGCTGTTCCTTGTGAAAAAGGAGCTGGCTGATCTGTAGAGCTAAAGCCAAGCGAATAACAGCTATTTTTTGCAGGGAGGAGTGTGTTTATTGTTAATTAACACTTTAATGGATGACTCCCATGGGGATATTTAACCCGCTTTATGATGAATAATCGCTTGTAATTATAGAATGATACAATTTTGAGGAGGGATAAGCGATCCTGTTGACTGTTTGCATAAATGGTGTAAATATAGAATCACTATTCAAAAAAAAGAAGCAAATATGGTATATCTAATTCCAAAAAGGAAGCAAAAATGGAATCAGTATCTCGATTTTTCCAGGGAGCAAAGCAGAGTTTTTTTCTATTTGGTCCAAGAGGGTCGGGGAAGTCAACCTGGATTAAAAAACATTTCAGCCACGCCCTAATCATCGACCTGTTATCACCGGATGTCTATCGATATTACAAGGCCAAACCGGAGAGATTAAGAGATATTGTAATGGCCCAGCCCTCAGTTAAGGCGGTGGTTATTGATGAAATTCAGAAAATCCCTGAACTCTTGGATGTGACCCACCAACTAATTGAAGATTTTAAGGACATTCAATTCGTCCTGACCGGTTCCAGCGCCAGGAAGTTAAAACGAATTGGTGTTGATCTGATGGCGGGACGAGCTTTGAATAAATCGATGCATCCGTTCATGGCTTCTGAATTGGGAGGACGATTTCGTTTGGACGATGCCTTAACCTTGGGTATGCTTCCTTTGGTAATTGATTCATTAGATCCTTCGGAAACTCTCAAATCTTATTTAAGTCTTTATTTACAGGAAGAAGTGCAGATGGAAGGCCTTGTTCGTAATATTGGCGCTTTTAGCCGATTTCTTGAGTCCGCCAGTTTTTCACACGCGGGTGTTCTAAATATGTCCGAGATATCAAGAGAATGTCAGGTTAGTAACAAGACGGTTGAAGGATATTTTTCCATTCTTGAAGATTTGCTACTTTCGTTTCGTATCCCTGTCTTCACCAAAAGAGCAAAACGAAACCTGTCATCTCATCCGAAGTTTTACTATTTCGATGCCGGGGTATTCAGGTCTATTAGACCAGCGGGACCGGTTGATACACCTCAAGAGATTAATGGTGCATCGTTGGAAGGTCTTGTTGCGCAACATCTTCGGGCCTGGAGCGCATATTCGAATAACGACTGCCGGTTGTACTTCTGGAGAACAAAATCAGGTAATGAAGTTGATTTTATTTTGTATGGGAAAGACACGTTTTATGCTTTTGAGGTCAAAAACGCCAATTATGTCCATCCAAAATCGCTAAACGGACTAAAATCTTTTGCAGTTGATTATCCGGAAGCAAAAACTTGTTTGCTATACAGAGGAAAGGAATGGATAAAGGAAAAGGACATACTATGCATCCCTTGCGAAGATTTCCTTAAGGCGTTGGTACCGGGTAAGCCTGTTCCGATTTCTGGGATTGTCACTTAAACTTCAGATCCCAGAATTTCCCTGACTCGCGGGGAAGTTCTGGAATTAGGCCTGGCAAGAAATCGCACCGGCTGTACGTTGTGAACTATAGCGACACTTCATGATACTATCAAACTTGTCCGGGAAGATATTGCCAAGTTAGGAGATGGGGTCGATAGTGCATCTGCCATTTTACTCGGATTAAAATTGAAAATGCGTCAGTCAATGTAAATGTTTTGGGGAATCACCGCTTGACACCGATATGGTGATTACTTATCATTTAGCTAATGATGCAGCCTAATACCCTGTATACAAATCTTTGCTCAAGAGCCGATGTTTTCCTTTCCACACTCTTGAATAGCAAGACAACTCGTCGCGAATCCCGCACTCCGGCAGTAAACGATTTTACAATCATCTGAAATGACCATTTCATCAGCCAATTGATGCTTAACTGAAGGTACTGAATATGCAGGAATCTCTTCCAGTTGTACTGGTTACTGGCAGCAGCCGTGGGCTTGGCCGTGGTATCGCTTTTCAGCTTGCAGAAGAAGGATACTCCGTTGCCATCAACTATACCAGTAATTCCGATGCCGCAGAAGAAACTGTGTCCGAATGCCTGAAACGAGCCCCGAATTCAGCGCAGCAATTCCTTCTAGTCAAAGCAGATATCAGCGATTCCCAGGACCGTGAAGCCATGGTCGATGCTATTATTTCAAAAATGGGACGGATTGATGCACTGGTAAATAACGCTGGAATTGCACCATCGGTAAGAGATGATATATTGGTTGCCAGTGAATCCTCATTTGAGAATCTGATCAAAGTAAATCTCCAGGGACCTTATTTCTTAACTCAGTTAATCGCGCGCTACTGGATTGAACAGAAACCGTCATCTTTTCTAAAAAGTGGATTTACGATCATATTTGTGACGTCTATGTCTGCTTATACGTCATCCGTTATGCGAGGTGAATACTGTGTTTCAAAAGCGGGGCTTTCAATGGCCAGTCAGCTGTGGGCGGACCGTCTTGCTGGCGAGGGGATCCATGTTCTGGAACTGCGGCCCGGAATCATGCTGACTGATATGACCGGCAGCGTGAAAGAGAAATACGATAACCTGATCGCCGGTGGGCTGGTTCCCCAGAAAAAATGGGGGACTCCGAAAGATATGGGGTTGGCAGTCACTGCCATTCTGAATGGTCATTTCCCTTTTTCAACCGGGGCTGTGATTGATATTGACGGCGGATTCAGGATTAGAAGCCTTTAAGAAGTATATCTCAAGGAGATAAAATAATGCTTGCGATTGATTATGATCTTTCTTCAAAATCACTTCTACCCCAGTTAAAAAAACTGTTTGAATCTGCCGGGCAAAAAATTACCTCCATCCAGCAACAGTGGGACCCGGAGCAGGGGGCTCCGGTATTCACGGAGAAGGGAAAATACACAACCCGGGGTTGGACGGAGTGGACCCAGGGATTCCAGTTTGGATGTGCTATTCTCCAATATGATGCCACCGGAGATGAATCGTTCTTAACATATGGTCGCGAAAAAACGATTGCTGTGATGGCCCCTCATGTCAGTCACACCGGTGTGCATGATCATGGGTTTAATAACGTCAGCACCTATGGCAACCTTCTCCGCTTGATGAATGAAGGCAAAATTGCCGAGAATGAAGATGAACGGAATTTTTACGAACTGGCACTTAAGATTTCAGGTGCTGTGCAGGCATCCCGTTGGACCCCGCTCCCCGGAGAATTGGGATATATACACTCGTTTAATGGTCCACAATCCCTATTCTCGGACACAATCCGTTCAGTGCGGGCACTAAGCTGCGCCCACCTGTTGGGACACGCACTGATGGGGGAACAGGATTTGAAGGTAAACCTTCTGGAAAGGGGGCTACAGCATGCCGAAGCCACAGCAAGATACAATGTTTACTTTGGGGAGGGGCGTGACGTATATGATATCAGGGGGCGAGTGGTACATGAGTCAATTTTTAATGTGAATAACGGCTCATATCGTTGTGCCAGCACTCAACAGGGATATTCTCCGTTTACGACCTGGACACGCGGTCATGCATGGATATTAGCCGGCTATCCCGAACAACTGGAATTTCTGGATTCTTTATCTCCAGAAGAATTTGACAACGTTTCGGTGACTTCTCTGAGCGGCAAAGCGGAAATTTTAGAACGTTTCCAGTCTGTATCTGAAGCGGCAGCGGATTTTTACATTGAACAAACACCCATAGACGGGATACCCTATTGGGATACTGGCGCCCCGGGATTGGTCAACATCAAGGATCATCTCAATCATCCTGCCGATCCATACAATAGCTATGAACCCGTTGATAGCTCATCAGCAGCCATTGGCGCACAAGGCCTGATTCGACTCGGAAATTACCTTAAGTCTAGGGGTGATCAGGAGAAAGGCGCTAAATTTTTTCAAGCTGGGTTGACCGTTGCACGACGGCTGCTTGAAGATCCATATTTATCTACTGATCCAGACCATCAGGGGCTGCTACTGCATTCGGTTTACCATCGCCCCAACAATTGGGATTATATTCCGGAAGGACAAAAGGTCCCCTGCGGTGAATCATGCATGTGGGGAGATTACCACCTGATGGAATTAGGGGTGTTGCTTTTGAGAATGGCAGAAGATCAAACTTACTATACCTTCTTTTCTGAGAGATAATATGACAGCTTCAGTTCTAGAAGATTACTCCAGGCTTTGTCTTCATACCATTACTACTAAGCCATGGTCACTGGAAACTGCGATCGAAAAATACGCCAACGCCGGGGTGAAGGGTGTTACTGTTTGGCGTCAGTGGCTGGATGGTAAAGATCCCAGACAGGCAGGTCAGTTGATCCGGGACGCCGGGCTGGAGATTGTTTCCTATTGTCGTGGAGGTTTTTTCCCGGCGCCGGATGCTTCTGGCAGACAGGCGGCTATTGATGATAATCTGAAAATGATTGATGAAGCAGCTGCTCTGGGGACGAAACTGATCGTATTGGTTTGTGGGGCCGTACCCGGTCAGACACTGCCGGAATCCCGAAATCAGATTGGCGATGGAATCTCCGCCATAGTCGAACATGCTGGGTCTGCAGGTATTAAACTCGGAATCGAGCCGCTGCACCCCATGTATGCCGATGATCGTTCTGCCATTAACACATTATGTCAGGCGAATGATTTGTGTGATCAAATCCAGGATTCCCATGTCGGGGTTGCGGTCGATATATATCATTTGTGGTGGGATCCGGATCTGAAACGGGAAATTATTCGCAGCGGCAAAGCAGACAGACTCCTGGCATTTCACATTTGCGACTGGATGACACCCACAGAAGATATTTTGAATGATCGGGGGTTGATGGGTGATGGTTGTATCAATATCCGTGAAATTCGAGGATGGGTTGAAGATGCAGGCTTCCGGGGATTTATTGAGGTGGAGATATTCTCCAATAAATGGTGGCAGAAAGACCAGGACATGTTTCTGGCGGCTATTCAAAATGCCTACCTGCATTGTTCGTGATAAATTAAGAGATTTTAGTGGATCTGTAAGTTTCAATGACACAAAGAGGATAGATATATGAAAGAGCATCGTGTTGGAATTATTATGAATGGTGTCACCGGCCGTATGGGAACCAATCAGCATCTGATCCGTTCAATCTGTGCAATTCGAGATGAAGGTGGAATTCAAGTCAGTCCGCAGGAGACCATCATGCCGGATCCCATTCTCGTTGGTAGAAATGAAGGAAAACTACGGAAATTAGCCGCTCAAACCGGCATCGAAGCATTTTCAACAAACCTGGATCAGTGTCTGGCAAATCCGGAATATCAGGTTTACTTTGATGCTTCTACCACGAACCTCAGGGCGGAAGGTGTCAGAAAAGCCATTGCGGCCGGCAAGGCGATCTACTGTGAAAAACCGACTGCTGCAGATCTGGATACTGCGGTCGCTCTTTACAATGAAGCGACCGCAGCCGGTTTGAAAAACGGCGTTGTGCAGGACAAACTCTGGCTGCCGGGGCTAATGAAGCTGAAAGATCTCATCAGCTCTGGGTTTTTTGGAGAGATTCTTTCGGTACGGGGAGAATTTGGCTACTGGGTTTATGAAGGCGAAAACGAACCACTGCAGCGTCCATCATGGAACTACCGCAAAAATGAAGGTGGTGGCATGATTATCGATATGCTGTGTCATTGGCGATATATGATCGACAACATTTTTGGCAATGTCAAATCGATCTCGAATATCGGGGCCACCCACATTAAGAAGCGCTGGGATGAAAACGGCCAGGAATTCTCGGTTGATACCGATGACTCTGCGTACTCAACTATGGAGCTGGAGAATGGCATTATTGTCCACATTAACTCTTCATGGTGTGTCAGGCCTCGTCGCGATGACCTTTTGGTCTTGCAGGTGGATGGGACGAAGGGGTCGGCTTATGCCGGCCTGCGAAAATGCTTGGTCCAACCCCGTCAGACAACACCACGGGAAGTGTGGAACCCTGATGAAGACCGGAACAAAAACCTTTTTGAAGACTGGTTGGAAGTTCCGGACCAAAAACTCTATGCTAATGCTTTTAAAATCCAGTGGGAGCTGTTTTTAAGACATGTGGTGCTTGATGAACCATTCCGCTGGAGTCTGCTGGAAGGTGCCAAGGGAGTGCAATTGGCGGAAATGGCATTGGAATCCTGGGAAAAAAGGAAATGGGTGGATATTTCACCGCTCGTTTAGATACGCTGATTCAAGGGGGAATTCCCAAAAACAGTTAGTCATCCAAAACAGGAAATATGCTGCACAAAAACGATCTCCCTGCTGAGGTTCTGAAAGCCATACAGAAAGGATCGGTTATTCCGGCTCATCCTCTGGCATTGAATAGCCAACGCCAACTGGATAAACGTCGGCAGAAAGCCCTGACTCGTTACTATCTCGATTCTGGAGCGGGCGGAGTTGCGGTGGGTGTTCATACGACACAATTTGAAATCCGTGATGTGGGGCTTTATAAACCGGTATTGGAACTTGCTGCAGAAGCAATAGACGAATGGTCTGATAAACCCATTATCCGGATTGCCGGGCTGGTTGGGCAAACCAGTCAAGCCGTTACAGAAGCCGACATTGCCATTTCCCTCGGATACCATGCTGGTTTGTTAAGTCTGGCAGCCTATAAGGAAGGCAGTGAGGATGAAATTATTGAACACTGTCGTCACGTTGCCGCAAAAATACCTGTGGTTGGATTCTATCTTCAACCGGCAGTGGGCGGACGGTTATTGTCATTTGATTTCTGGCGACGGTTTGCAGAAATTGAAAATGTGGTTGCCATTAAAATGGCGCCTTTCAACCGGTATCAGACCCTGGATGTGATCCGTGGTGTTGTGGCCGCTGGAGCGGAAGACAGAATTACGCTCTACACCGGGAACGATGACCATATCGTCTTGGATCTTTCGATACCGTTTGATATTGTGCGTGGTGATGAAAAAGTCAGGATTCGGATCCATGGTGGATTGTTGGGGCATTGGAGTGTCTGGACCAGAAAGGCAGTCGCGCTTTTTGACAAGATCAAAAAGACGATCCTGCAAAACGATATTGCTGCCGACCTGTTAGCCATGGATTCAATGGTTACGGACTGCAACAGTGCCTTTTTTGATGTAGCTAACGGATTCAAGGGTTGTATTGCCGGGTGTCATGAAGTGTTGAGGCGTCAGGGGCTGCTGGAAGGGATCTGGTGCCTGGATGCGGATGAATGTCTCAGTCCTGGCCAGTCAGAAGAGATCGACCGGGTTTATGCGGCCTACCCGGATTTGAATGACGACGAATTTGTGAAGTCTAACCTGGATAGATGGCTGGCATAGATAATTGGGTTTGGCAAGGCGTGCATGCAGGGCAGACAGGCTTTGAATGAAGATAAAATAATCAGTGAGGATACTGGAAATGAATAATTTTTCGAAACGATTAGGGCAATATGGCATCATCGTTCTCGTCCACCTGGCTGTGGTTGTTTTGTGGCACTTAGCCATCAAGATCACTGAGGTCCCGGACTATGTGATGCCAACGCCAATTGCAACCTTACTTTCTTTACAAGAAGACTATGGCTGGTTACACAATACCTGGGTTACCGGAGTTGAGGTGTGGGGCGGTTACGGACTGGCGATTGTGGTGGGGGTGATTACGGCCCTGCTTTTCAGCTGGTTCCGAACTCTTGAAACACTGCTGATGCCGCTGATGGTCAGCTTGAATATGATTCCCAAAGTCGCCCTTGGCCCTCTGTTCATCGTCTGGTTTTCTTATGGAATTGATTCGAATATTCTGATCTCCTTTAGTATCTGCTTTCTGCCCATCTTATTGACGATGGATCGTGGACTCAAGGAGGTCGATCCGGATCTGATTGATCTGGTTCGCACATTGAATGCTTCCCGTCTGCAGATTTTTACAAAAATCCAGCTGCCGGGTGCACTGCCCTACCTCTTCTCCGGAATGAAAGTGGCTGTTGTCCTGGCTGTGGCGGGCGCTATTGTCGGTGAATTTATTGCATCGGAAGAAGGGCTGGGATACCTGATGCTGCAAGTCCAGGTTACCATGGATACAGCAGCCATGTTTATGGGTGTACTCCTGATTACCCTGATTGGGGTCACGCTTTATGCCCTTGTTTTACTACTTGAATACTTTGTCGTTGGAAAAACAAACACCGTAAATTGATCATACAGGAATGTCCATGAGTCAAGCTTTTATTCATCTGTCCGGGGTACGTAAAACATTTAAAAGCCGTAATGAGGAATTCCTCGCAGTTTCTGAGGTCACTTTTGATGCGAATGCCGGAGAATTAGTATCCATCGTGGGACCATCGGGATGTGGAAAAACAACGGTGCTCAAAATATTGGCAGGCTTACACACCTACGATAGTGGAACTGTCAAAATAGGAAACGAAGAGGAAAGTTTTGATCCGTCAACTGATATCGGGATGGTGTATCAACAACCCCTGCTGTTGAAGTGGCGCAAGATCATTGATAACGTTGTCTTACCCGCTGAAATTCTGGGTTTGCCACGCAAGGAAAGTCTGGAGCGCGCCCGTTATCTGCTGGACATGGTGGGGTTGAAGGGTTTTGAGTCCAATTATCCCCATGAGCTGTCAGGCGGTATGCAGCAGAGAACGTCAATAGCGCGGGCTCTTATTCACGATCCTAAAGTGATTTTGATGGATGAACCCTTCGGTGCGCTGGACGCATTGACCCGGGAGAAGATGAACCTGGAACTGCTGCGCATCTGGGAAGAATCAAAGAAGACAATCCTGTTTGTCACGCACGGGATCCAGGAAGCGGTTTTCCTTGGCAGTCGGGTGATTGTTCTGACCGCCGGCCCAGCCCGGATGGCAGATAATCTTGAGATCGACCTTCCCTATCCGCGGGTGCTGGACATGAAAACCCACGAGGAGTTCGGTAAATACACCCGCCACATATACAAACATATGGATATGGCGTAAACCGCCTTTATGGATGAGGAATCTGCTATCGAATTCTTTCCAGGAAAGCGGCTTCGATCTTAAGCAATTCTTTTTTTTGATCTTCTGTCAGTGTCTGGGGGACCTCTTTCTGCATTAGCTCCTCAGACACTTGCTCTGCCCTTTGTGCCAGTGTCAGACTGCCCCCTTTATCCCAGGCTTCCCGTGTTTTTCTGAATAGGAGTGACGGGTCGAAAAGCTCTGTTCGAAAATGTTTCATGGTATGCGCATCCCCCAGAAAACTGCCGGCAATTCCCACTGAGCGGATGACGTCCACCGCCAGAGTTTCATCGTCGACCGTGACCCCTCTCAAATAACGTCTGGCGTAGGAGATCGTTTCATTATCGATGACTGCCTGGGCGGGTGAGATGGTCAGTTCGGATTCCAGTTGACCTGCGCCCCAGACCATACTGACGCCGCTTTGGAAATGAGTCAGGTAGCCGATCGATTTTTCGATGCCAACCTGGCTGTCCACACTCATGCTTTCGGTGGAGACCCAGGACCCTGATGGCAGGTTGTAAAGCCGTCCCATGGCCGCACTCACATCTGCCAGCAGATGGTTCTCCGGTCCTCCCGTGACGGCGATCCCTGTTCTCATGTCCATCACATGTGCCAGGCCCAGATTAAAAATGCAGGGACGGCCCGGTTCAAGCACCTGATTGATGACGAGTGCCGATAGAATCTCGGCACTACCACAGCTGCAGCCCCAGCCAGAGTGGTGGGACCCGTTGCCCCGGCCATGGGTTCTCCATTGAGGGTTGTTGGTAACCCTCTGCCAGCCGTGCGATAAAATATATCCAGGGCCAGATTTGTCCAGCGTAGCGGTCCATGAGCCGTGAACCCCACACTGAACCAGGGGAAATCGCCGACGACATCCTTCATGTCACACATGGTTTCTGCCCCCTCCGGTGTGAAACTTAAAACGCGAATGTGCTTATTGGTATTTTCAGCCATAATCCGCAAACCGACAACATCCTGAGCTCCAGGAGGAACATCATCCAGAGCCATACCAAAGACCCCATCGATATTCGGCAGATGCTCGACTAACCTGGCCATATTACCCATATCCCGGGTTTCAAATGGGCGATGGACACCCTGACTCAGGATATACCGCCCTGGAACGGTCCAGTTGATGGTCTCTCCTTGCGCTGAAATAGGATATCCGCCCCCTTTTCTGTCAGCAAAAACAATTTCGGAGGGTGCCTGTTCAATACACTCCATGACCAATTCCCTTGGAAATCGAACCACCTGGGAGTCGGTGCCTGCTTTGGCACCTGCCTTCAAGAGTCTCTCAAAAATGGCATCATGTTCTATACGAACACCCGGATTATCCAGAAGTGCCAAGGCGGCTTCGGAGATTCGTTCTGCGGATTGTCTGTCCATATTTCGGTCTAAATTCGTTGTTTACAAATGAAATCTGTTGATAGTGGTATTTGGCTCTGGGGACAATTTTACAGTATTGGGTCTTGGCTGTCAGCCTAATTCAGGTCCAATCGCTGTGAAAATTCTACCTGGCTGATCAAAACCGGTTGGATCTCCAAAGCACATGCGAGTGAAGGGGCGCTGAGGAGTAAAGCCATTTTCTTGTAGCCAGTCAAGGTAGTGTTCATGTTGATCGAGGGCATCAATATAAACCATCCCCTCCAAATTTGATAAAACTTGGGCAGTGAGAGAGATTGCGGACTTTGTATCATCAGCAATCACAGGACCGATATGAAAGGCATGCTTCCCGTCCCTAGCCATGATAAAGCCCCGTATAGTGTCGCCATTGTCTGAGATATAGAATGCTGAGGAGGGTTGACGACCAGCTAGATGGATTAAGACAGGCGAGCGATCGGCTCCGAATATTGTCCTGTCGAGTTCAATGATCCCCTGAAGGTTGGCGTGATTGATGGGGTGGATGCGATTGTCAGGTTTTAAGTGGGAATCGCGTCGATTTTGCTCACCGGTTTCACGCACCCATCGTTGCAGACCGTACAACGGTTTGAATCCGATTTTACCATAGACCACTTTTCCGGTTTCCGTGGCATCCAATATGGGGAGCATGGATCGTCTGGAAAGAGAATCGAGGCAGGATTGCAGCAGCTGTGTGGCCAGCCCGCGATTGCGAAAGGCTTTTGTGACAAGCACCATACTGATCCAGGCCAGATGGTGACCATGAGGCAGTGTCAAAGCGGTTGCGACAAGAGAGCCGTTTTCAGTTACCAGGCCGAAACCCTGTCCGTTTTCCAGCATCAATTGCCAGTCACGAGCCGTTTGATTCCAGCCGGCTTCTGCGGACAAAGCAACGGCACCCTCGATGTCATCCAGAGTCAGGTGTCGCTGATTCAGGCCGTCAATAATCGCCATCACGGACTTCGTAGTGGGTTGCTTTTCCCAGGGTCTTCTTTCCCTTTGAAACCCAGTCAGCCACCCAGTTGATCATGTTTGGAAGCGCGATCCTGGGATAACCGAACAGACCGATAGCTTGGGAAGTGTTGACAAGCCAGGCTGTCTCTCCTTCTGTGCCCTGGAAGACCGGTTTTTTATCCAACACCCTGCCAAATTCGATAGCCAGGGCTTTGATGCTGATGGTTTCCGGTCCACTAATATTCAGTGGAGAGGCGGGTGTTGTGCAATGCAGCAGAGAACGCAGGATCTGCGAATTTGCATCCCCCTGCCAGATGACGTTGACGTGTCCCATTGTCAGGTCAATGGTTTCGCCTGTGAGAACCTTCACCGCCACATCATGCAGGACACCGTAGCGCATATCGATTGCATAGTTCAGTCGGATCAGCCGTCCTGGTGTCTGGTTGACTTCCGAGAAGTATTCAAACATGCGTTCCCTTCCGACGCAGGAGTTGGCATAGTCTCCCGGTGGTGGTATTGGCGGAATATCCTCAGTCGCGCCCTGGTGAAGGACGTTGACAAAGGGATAGACACAACCGGTGGAAAAGGCCACGATACGGCTTTTGTTAAACACCTCACCCACAATGCCGGGAACATAAGCATTCATTGCCCAGGTGAGGTGGGACGCACCAGTCGTGCCGAATTTTCGCCCAGCCATATAGACAATGTTCTCAACCTGCGGCAGTTGGCAGACCGCTTCCCGATCAAGCAGGTTTACCTTTTGTGTTTCAATTCCCCAACTCTGGAGTTTTTCAGGCACTTGGGGATCTGAAAAGCGGGCGACGCCAATTACTCGTTTATCAGGGGCAGCTCGTTTGGCAAGCCGGGCCAGTGTCGGCCCCATCTTGCCACTGACACCGAGAACCATGATATTCCCATCCAGCTTTTTCAGATCCGCAATCAACGCCGGAGAGGGTCGGGTCATGAATTCTTCCAGATCTGCTTCATCTCTGAAGCGGTCGGGCAGATCTTCGGTGTTCAATACAGAATCCATAGGTTCCTATTTGGGCATGGTGATACTGCGATCAAGGAACCGATTGGTATAAACCTTCTTGATATCGTATTTTTTCTTGAGTTTAAAATAGGTCTCAACCAGCTCATAGTCAGCATCCATCCGCTCCGGATCGAAGAAACCAAGGGCAATGCCAGTCGAAAACTTATCGGTCATCAGTTCCGTGACCAGCTTCCAGTTCATGCTTTCATTTTTAAACTTTAACCCGGTGTTTGAGCTGACGAGGGCTTTGACGCAGGGATCGGGGTTGACGGCACAATATTGAAACGCTTCCTGATTCACTTTGACAAAGGCCTGGATAACTTCAGGCTTCTCTTTCAGGTACTTGCCATTAACAATGATGGAGTTTCCGTAAGGATTGATACCATACTTCTTCCAGGGGAAAAAGCCCATGTTGCTGCCCAGTTTAGCCTGAAAAATGTGATGAATATTGTAGAAACTGGTAGTAATATGGATGTCCTTGCTCATCAAAGCGGTGAGTTTGGCATTGGGCTGCACATTCACCCACTTGACGGATTTCGGATTAATACCCACTGATTTCGCCAGGGCAGGCCACATCAGTCGAGCAGCATCCCAGGACGGGTTACCAATCTTTTTCCCAACAAAGTCTTTGGGTCCCTTGATGCCGGAATCCAGCCGCCAGTACATCCCATAAGGAGAATTGGCATAGATATTCATAACAGCGACAATATCGGCCCCTTTCCCTTTTGCAACCAAGGCAGTCCCCAAATCAGCTAAACCAACCTGGTTTTTGCCAATGCCCGTACGTTGGGCTGACATACTTGACCCTTTACCTTGTTGAATATCCAGATCAATGCCGGCATCAGCATACCATCCCTGCTGTTGCGCATAATAATATGGCGCATGATCACCACCTGCAATCCAGTTCAAGATGAAATCTAGCTTCTCAGCAGCCATCACTTGGCTGGATGCTGCAAATATGAATACCGCAACGATTGCGGTCATAATTATTCGGCTGAATCTCATAGAATTCTCCTTTTATGCTGTTTGTTCTCCGTCTGCCTATAAAATGGGTTAAGCCCTCAAATAGAGCCGGTTCTCCCATGATTTTATCACCAATAGGTACCAGATTTATACCAGCATATTGAAGAGGAGTCAATCAAATGGTTTTGATACTACATGCGGATTGTCTGATCGCTTGGCAATAAATTATGGAAAAGTGGTTGAATGATGTTGTTCATTGGTATAAGAAGACCAGCTTATTGCTGTACTCTATAAATCGTGTCTATTTTCAGGAGTTTCGAACCCCTCAGCTTCCGAATATGGTGCAGATATTTGAACAGGCAGTTACAAAGTTTAAGGACAACAAACTGTTTGGTACTAAGAATAAAGAAAAAACAGCCTATGATTGGGTGACTTATAAGTAGGTCGCTGAAAGAGTTGATAATTTAAGGGGCGGATTGGCATCATTGGGCATAAAAAAAATGGCGGGTTGGCAAAATCACCGTTCAAAGGAATTGCTTTTGCGCTGGATGGAAATGAATGCGTTCACGACCGTTTTCAGATCCCATGCAGGGAATCGGCCGTCAAAAAATCATCAATTTCATTCCGATGATGAAACATTGGCCCATTTTGCCAGGTTCTCTAAGGTGTTTTTTGCTTTGAAAGACTATCGTCAACAGATGGTAAAAGAGGCTTCTAAGACAGGTGCCCCGGTTGTTCGGCATCTTTTTCTTCACTATCCAAATGATATAAACGTTTATGAGATTGTGAACGAGCAGTTTATGCTGGAAAACCAGGGGTATTTGATAAAGCAGGATCGGAAGTCGGTGAAAAACTAAGAAGTGACTTGGCTTCAATATAAGAAAGGGGCCTGAAGTAAATTTTGACGATTTTTTTGTCTGGAAGATTATTCTTGCGTAAAAACACTTCCAGATAAAGTATTATCACCAATATGTTTTTAAGTGGACGCTTTGGAGTAAGCCCCGTCTCCCCCGTTAAAAGCTCAACAGCAGCCAGTGTATACCAGTTGCCTGCTGTTGAGCTATTTTTTTGGAATTAAAACGGCTTGGGGTTATAGATCTACGTTATTTTTAACATTTTTTTTGCATTCAACCCTAGAATCATTTCTTTCTCTTCCTGGGGGATATACATTGCTTTTACTCCTGCAAGGTTCTCACGAATAAAATCTTCACCTGCTTCAGCGCCAAAAGGATAGTCTGAACCGTAGAGCATTCTTTCAGAGCCAAAAAAACTGTACCCACAGGGAAAAGCACCGGGAGTTCCATCTACAGCAGTATCGCCATAGATATTCTTCCAATATTCAGAAATATGTCTGGGCAGTTTGTCTTTCAGAAAAACATCAAAATTCTGTTCTATTCTGCGGACAAAGAAAGGAATATAATTGCCCAAATGGTGTGTCACTATTTTCATTGTGGGGAAGCGATCCAGAACCCCTCCAAAAATCAGTCGCCACACTGCCTGGGTACTGTCATAATCCCAACCGAATATATGGAGAAATCGCCAGCTGTTTTCCATATCCATCAAGTCGGAACACTCCCAGTGTGTACCGTGCAAGAGGATGGGGAGGTCGTTTTCCACCACTTTTTCATAAAAAGGAAAAAACTCGGGTGAGTCCAGCCCTTTGCCATTCTGGTTGGTCGAAATGGTCACGCCACGGCAGTCCAGCTCGTTAATGGATCTGTCCAATTCCTCCATGGCGCTATTCATATCCAGCAGAGAAAACATGCAGATATTTACAAAACGATCCGGATAAGCCTTGCAGAGTTTATAATTATCAGTGTTTGAAAGCCTGCAAACTTCTGCTGCATCCTCATTGGACAAACCCAGAAGAACTGGGGTCGTTTGACTGATGGCCTGGATGTCAACACCGTGTTTATCCATCAAAGAGAGTCTCACCTCTGGATCAGCGTTATTTATGGGATAGGAAAATTCTTTGCCTTCTCCATAATACTTCGCTTTTTCCATCATTTTGCCGACTGACTTTGATATGTGGTGATTAAAAATGTCTATGATCATTTTGTTCACTTCCTATTATAATTTATTTGAAAAAGAATACCTGTCGTCCTGTTTCTGACCCTCAGTACACATGTGCTGCACTTTCATGCGAAACCTGATCCTGGCTCAGAATGGAAACGACACCAGAAGACCTAAGAATTGGTTTTATGCGATGCCACTTCTTGCTCTTAAAAACCCATTTTACCTGGCAACCAGGTTGCCAATTGAGGAAACGCCATAATGATGATCATTCCCAGCAATAACAACAGTAGAAAAGGCAGGGCTCCTCCTACAATGTCCTTCATGTCAATGTCAGGCACAGAACCCTTGAGAATAAACAAATTGAGTCCTACTGGCGGTGTAATCATTCCCATTTCAACATTGATGGTCACAATTATACCGAACCAGACCGGATCAAAACCCAAATGGGTTACTATGGGGAACACAATTGGCAGAATGATGACCATGATGGCCATGGGATCCAGAAGACACCCCATAATCAGCAGAATGATATTTATGAATATCATAATGGCCCATCTGGAAACATCCAAATCAGTGATTGTTGCTGTGATATATTGTGGGATCGTCAACGACGAAAGCAGAAAGGCAAATATATTCCCGCCGATTACCAGAAACATAATCATGGCAGTCACAGAAACGGATCGTAGCAAAGCGCCATGCAGAGCCTTGACTGAAAGTGTTCGATAGAACAGCGCTATGACAATTGCCAGGGTTGCGCCTATGGCAGCCGATTCAGTTGGCGTTGCGATACCCGCATAAATACTGCCCATGATGCTGATGGCAAGCACAATAAAGGCCCAGACTCTTTTCAGTGAAGAGAATCTCTCATGCCAGCTTACCCCGACGCTCCTGGGTGCGAGATCGGGTTTGATCATAACCGCACCTGCAATACCAAAACAGAGGATCAGTGAAAGAACAATCCCGGGAATAATTCCGGCCATAAACAGCTTGCCGATGGATACTTCTGTAATGATTCCGTAGATGATCATGGTAATACTCGGAGGAATCAGGATTCCCAGAGTCCCCCCCACAGCGATGGACCCTACAGCCAGTTTTTTATTGTATCCCCGTTTTACCATTTCCGGAATGGATACCAGTCCAACTGATGCGGCAGTCGCAGGACTTGAGCCGCTGATGGCTGCAAACCCGGTACAGGTTGCAATGCTGCTGATGGCCAGCCCACCGGGCAGCCAACTGAGCCAGTTATGAGCCGCCGTATACAAATCATCTCCAATACCTGAACAAGCCACGATCTCTGCCATAAAAATAAAAAGTGGCAGGGTCAGCATAAACAGATTCGTCCCACTGTCGGCGCTGATTTCGGCAATCTGGTAAAGAACTTCCAGATCCATAAATACAACGATTCCAGCCGAACCGAGAAAACCGACACAAAAGGATATGGGTGTGCCAATTCCGAGCAAAATGAGTAGTGCCAGGATCAATAAAGCAGATATAATACTGAGATCCATAATGGTGTGTCTCCGTTCAGGTTTTAATTTTGGAGCTTGTTGTTATTAATCAGGGAAAAGATGTTACCCAGGAAAGTTAGGACTAGCAGGGCAGAACCCAGCACCATTGCCAGATAGATATAAGCGTAAGGCGCATTCAGCATGCTCGGTGATGTCCAGTCTTCCTCAAAGGATGTCCAGGTCATGATCGATGTCTGCCAGAGCAGTACCAGGCTGAATATCATTGCCAGCAGTGAAGTGAAAATATCGATGAACCGGGCTGTCTTTTCACCAACCATATCCAGCAGAAAAGTAACGCGGATATGCATTCCCTCCTGCAAGGCATGGGCTGTTCCCAGAAAGATGACATAGAGAAACAGGTAGGTTGAAACTTCGGTTATCCAAATGCTGGGTTGATTGAAAAAATACCTGAGAAACACATCCACGAAAATGGAAAGGGTTATAAACAATAGTATGACTCCCGACAGTGTTGCTGCCATAGTGTTGATACGAGCTACTCCCTTGATTATCTTCTGAATCCAGTTGGTGATCATAAATGAACTCTCTGTGTTGAACAGCTCCCGGAATTGGCTGGAATGATGCTTCCGGGAGCCTGATGAACTACGGATTACTGATCTCTGTATGGTTTCAGAATATCTGTAAATTTGTTCCCAATTTTTCTTGATGCCTTCCTGACGTCGGGGTACAGTGCATAGGCATCCTTAAGAAAACGACTCTTTTCTTCAGGGTTCAATGCATATATTTTTGCCCCTTTCTTGATAATGTTCTTCTTCAGGTTGTCATAGTATTTCAGTGTTTCAATGTAGGTCCAGGGCTTGATCTGCTCGATGGTGTCCTGAAAAATTTCACGATCTGTATCTGTCAGTTCATTCCATTTCTTCAGGTTCATGGTGATCACTTCAATGTTGTTGCTGAACCCGGTATCTGTTAGGTATGGGGTCACTTCATAAAGCTTCAGACCATTAATGATATCATAAATCAACATATAACCATCGATAACACCCCTTTGTGAAGCCAGGTAAAGTTCAGGTGGTGGCATAAAAACCGGAGAAGCTCCCCATTGTTTTCCCAGAGTGGACAGCCATCGACCTGGTAGCCGCATTTTCTGTCCCTTCCAGTCTGCAGGTGTTTTAATAAACTTTGATTTATGGGCAAAAATTGTGGTTCCATTATACTGCAGCATCAAGGGGCGAACTCTTTTCTTGGCAAACAGTTCTATCAATGTCGGTTCAATTGCCGCCTGCATCTTCAGAAATTTATCGAGCTTCCAGGAACCATAAACTTCGAAAATGCTCAATTCCGGAATTTTTCCAGTCACAAAGGAAACGGGTCCGGTGGATATATGTGCAATCCCCTTGGCAACGGCATCAACAAATTGAGGCTTCTTGATCAGGGAAGTGCTGTAAAAGTACTGGAACTTTATCCTGCCGTCGGTTCTTTCTTCAACGAGATCACCCAGACGTTTGATGGTCTGTGATTTCATATCCTGGGGAGGATTATCAATACCACACTTAAGTACCATCGGTGATTTTTTACTGTAGGCTATGACACTACCGGGAAAGATGAAAGCAATCGCAGCGGCGATTATCAGCAGTCCTGCAGTTATGCGAGAGTTTTTTTTCATTTTAATCCGTCTCCTTATCGATGTTGTAGATTAAGCCATTGTTGAGATGTGTAGCCAAACAATTGATTGCACACATCGCGCAATGGGTTTGTACAGACTTATCCAGATTTCGTCATGACTGATTCTAACGCATTCCGGCTGAAAACCTTTTCTGCATCTGCTTCGGAAAGTTCAAGACTTTTCAGAAACTGCAGGCATTCATTGGAGTCTTCATAAGGATAGTCCGTACCAAGAAAAATACGGTCAATTCCCAGTGCCTCGCTTGTACACATAAAAGCAGGCTTCAGGTAATTACCGCTGGTGGTAACATACATATTATTCAACAGATACTGACCGGGTGTTTTCTTCAATTTGGGCAGTGTTGCAGAATCCTTCTTAAAATGGGGTTTGACAAAGGGAAAATCAATTCTCTGCAGAATGAAAGGCAAGCCTTCCCCCAGATGTCCGAGAATTATTTTCAAATCCGGAAAGGCGTCAAACGCGCCACTTAGAACCAGACGCATCATTGCAATTGAAGTCTCAATCCCAAAACCGAATGGCGCCCCGGCCAATGCAAAGCCATAGGTTTGCAGCTGTGTTATCATGGGAGCTGTGGGATGGAGATAAATGGGAATATTCAATTCCTCAGCTTTGGCCAGAATCGGCCAGAATTTCTTGTCGTCCAGGTATGCATCCCCGAAATTGGAATGAGTTTTCCATCCAATAAGCCCTTTCTCCCGGACAGCTCTTTCCAATTCCAGAACGGCACCACCAACGTCCTTTACAGCGAGTGCTGCATAACCCATAAATCGATCGGGATAACGAGCAATCGCTTCTGAAAGAAAATCGTTTGATCGCCTGGCCAATTCTGTTCCGACCACCGGATCGAATTGTTCAACCCCGGGAGCTGTCAGGCTCAAAACCTGGACATCTATACCAGCTGCATCCATATCCCTGATTCTGCCTTCCCCCATATCAAGGAGACGATTCAGTAGAATATCGCTGAACGGCTCAATAGTGTTTTCCTTGAAATGAAGTCGACGAGTCCCAGCGACCTTGTCTTCCACTATGCGTGGCGGATTTTCATTTTTGCGAAGCGTATCGATCCACTCTTCCGTTGCAAAGTGAGCTTCAAAATCTATGTATTTCATTTTCTTCTTGTTCGTTGATAGTTGTTAAGCTAATAGTGGGCGAACTAAGGTGACTACCATCCGGAATGTCGCAATCAATCTCATGTAGTGTTTGCAAGGCGGGCACCAAACTCTGATTGGAGAGGCAAGCTTATGTGAAAATCTATTATCTTATTGTTTATGCGGGACTTTTATCTTTCCCCGGCTATGCGAAAACCCCTTGAAGAACCTAAATAGCTCATCCCTATGTGTTCGAATTTGGTACAATTGTCTTATTATAAATCAATATTCACTTGCTAACTTTTAAAAAGCTAAATTGATGAACTTTGCAGCCGGGAAATCCATCCCCATGCTAAAACCAGGACAGTAATTACGAAACCGGTGATGGCCGCAATCTTAAACGGAACTATTAACAGGATGCCCCCGATCACAAACAGTGCGATTTGAATAGGATTTAGCCTGGAGAGGAAATAGCCGGACAGGGCAATGGCAATAGCGATAATGGCGAAGAGGGTTGTCAGGATTGAATAGGCAATTTCACCAAAAGCACCTTGTAAAAAAAGCCCTCCGGAATAACAGAATGCAAAAGGAACCAGGTAAGCACCAATCCCCAGTCGCATTGAAGTAAAACCGGTCTTCATCGGACTCGCTTTGGCAATCCCGGAGGCTACAAAGGCCGCTACACAAACAGGTGGCGTTACAAAAGACATCGCTCCGAAAAAATTGATAAAGAGGTGTGCTGCCATGGGGTCGATCCCTGTTTGAACCAATGCGGGAACAATCAAGATCACCAGCATGATATAAGTTGCCGCAATAGGCATCCCCATTCCCAGGATAATGGCGCCTATAGCAGCCAGGAAAAGGAGGGCAAACGAATTACCACCCGAGACAACAATCAGGGTTTTTGATAAAGAAAGACCCAGATTGGTCAGAGAAACTGAACCAACCACAATTCCTGCAACAGAACAAGCGGCAGCCACTACCAGGACCTGTTTTCCTGTATCCCGCAAAGCAATCAGGAGCTTATTCCAGAATCCCTGGCGGTTCTCCTTCCTGACCATGCCTACCAAAATCATCAACATGGCAGCATAAACGGCAGAAGCAGTGGGATTCAGATGCATAAAGAAAAGAAAATAGAGTAGCCCGCAAACTGGAATAAAATAGATCCAGCCTTTTTTAAGTTCTGAACGCAGTG
>Ga0075122_10000671_pt1 | contig 26112 bp, 31 predicted proteins | sample AntAceMetag02UKB_FD_69790 | JGI IMG/M metagenome (GOLD analysis project Ga0075122, IMG submission 69790) | Saline lake microbial communities from Ace Lake, Antarctica - Antarctic Ace Lake Metagenome 02UKB | ecosystem: Environmental > Aquatic > Non-marine Saline and Alkaline > Saline | place...
GTAATTTACACAATATTTATAAATAAAGCCCATTCTAAGTACAAATATACATAGATTATACATAAAATGAAACAATTTACAATTACTAAAAGAGTAGCTAAGCATGGAAGCCAAGCGATAATAGTAGTTCCAAGGTTATTAGAAAAAGAGCTATCTCCAGGTACAATTGTACAATTGAGGATTGATGTTATCCGAGAGAGTGATAAAAAATGATCCCCGCTAGTGATATTTTTGGAGAACTAGAAAGTCATACCGAAGAACTTCTCAGAGAAAAAGGATATCAAATAATTCGAAAAATCGGAGAAGGAAACACTCGTAACGTTTATGAAGTTGAATATAAAAGTGGAAGTTTAGCAAAAAGAAGAGTCGCCAAGATTCCAAAACAAGCTAATGAACAATCACCAACAACCTTAATTAATCTTTCAAAAGGAGATCCTGATCAAAGAGAAGTTCTCGCATTAAATGAAATTTCTCATCCAAATATTGTAGAAATTTATGATGCTATTAAAATTGGTGATAGGACAATTACTATTGAAGAACATTATGATGCAATATCTTTAGAAGAACTTATAGAAATAAGTGGACCAATCAAAAGTCCTGAAAAATTTAAACAAATATTTTCTCAGATTTATCAAGGATTAAAACATCTCCACTTAGAGGAAGGATTACTTCACAGGGATATAAAACCAAATAATATCTTAGTTGGTAAAAAAAATAGTTATGTTAAATTAACAGATTTGCAAAATGCAGGAAGCTTAGAAGACATCACAGCAAGTTTGCTTCCAACCCGTGGTGCAACTGCTTTTACAGATTTTTACGTGTTAAATGATTTTATAGAAAAAAAAGAAACTAAAACCAATATTAGCTCTGAATTTTATGCCTTAGGTGCTACGATGTATTTTGCTTTAACAGGAGAAGAGTTATTTGATCGTGCTCTTGTTTTTGGAGAAGAAGGATCAGAAATTAACATCAATGGAAAACAAAGAACAGTTGTACTTAAAGAAGAAGGAAAACCAATTTATAAAATTGATCCAAATAGACATAATAAAGAATTAAAGAAAAAGTTAAAGAAAGTACCAAAACAATACAGAAAACTTCTTTGGGGATGTTTGTCTTCATTCGAAAGAGATTATACAGAAGCCCATCAGGCTCATTGGAAATTTGAAGCATATTTTGAAGAAGCAACTCGAAGTAGAATGTCAATACAATGGAAAAAAGTAAGAGATAACGCTACTTTATTCTCATTAACCGCAGGAATTTTAACAGGATTAATTGGTGGAGGATATTGGACTCATGTACAAGAACAAAATCGCTGGAAAACTGAACCAACGATTATGGAAATGCTTTCAAGTGACAATTTTAGAGATTCAAGTATAGAGTTTATAATTAATGATACCAATAAGCCAACGTTAGAAACATTAATACCTTATTTTAAAGAAATTAACGAAAGGGTAGATCCTATTAACCATTCAATAAACGATGAAACAACTTTTTTTATTGATAAAATCACAAGACAAACAGGAATGAGTCGTAGAATGGTATATTCATTAATTCGTAGTTCTTTAATGGAATCCCCTGAAAGAATAAAAGAAGAATATAATGGTGAACATACACGGATGCTACCAACATTAGTTGAAAAGCAGTTTTTACTTAGACATCTAAAAACAGACTCCCCTGGTGTTAATCTTAGAATTACAATGGAAACACCTCAAATTATTTTATATGGAACAAAAAACTTAAAATATTGTATTGGAACTAACCAATCAATTGCAGATGTTTATGCTTGTTATTTTGCAAATTCATTGGAAGAAGTATTTCAAGCCCGAAGCCAAGCAGGAAACACTAATTTCTTTCCATCAGAAAAAGAGATAGAAACAGAAGGACCAGATAAAAGATACAAAGAAGTCCCAGGATATGGAGATTATCTAAAACCAATTCAAAAAGATTTAATTAGTCGTGCTCTTGCCTTGTATTATATAACTGATAACACAGGAAAAGTTCATTTAGAATTATTAGATGATAATAACCAACCAATTAAAGGACTAGAAGACAAGTAAAAATGTTTCACCGCCATACTTAGATGAAATAAAATTATTTTTTCATAATTATCTTGACTTTTTTTATTCTTAGAAAGCATTTGATAAACATCGTGATAAATTATTTTTTTCTCTAATTCATGTACTTTTTCTAATTTCTCAATCTTCTGATAGATATAACCTTCTTTAAGTTCTTCAAAGAGTTCTTTTAATTGTGTTAAAATTAAAGTATTCTTAAGAATAATTTTCTTGTTTTTCAAGAATTGATTTAAATGAAATAATTCTCTTTGTCCATGAACTAAAATACCTAAGAACATCCACATTAAATTTGATTCTGGACCAAACAAATTTTTCTTTACAATAACTCTACGACAAAAGTTATCATATTGATGGATTGTCCAAACAATTTCTTGATAATCATCGAATGGTTCTCCTTTCAATCTTTTTTCAGTCCCATCAATTAATAAAGAGATATTATAAAACATCTTTTTCAGTAATAAATCAAATTTATCTCCAGAAGGTTCAGTAATTTTTTCTATGATACAATAATTTTCTTTTCTTTTAGTAACTTCAAAACCCAAAAGATATTTTCTCAATGTTTTTAAGATAATTTGGTGAACTTTGTCATCTTTAAAAAAAATCTTAATTTCATCATAACCTGCACGATAAGTGTTTACAACAGCAGTCCTTACAGAAGATTCTGTTTCATTAGTTAAACTAATCTCTGTTTTTCTTTTTAGAATTTCTGTTTTTTTACCAAGAATCAATTGATTTCCATTTTCTTCAATATTAACTTCGTCTCCTTTATTTAACTGATTCTCTTTAATCCATTTTGCAGGCAAGCTCACCATCATTGTAGTTTGTCCTTGCTGTACTAATTTTCTTCTCATTGATACTCAAAAGAAATGCTACTTTTTAAAACTTTCTCAAATGTTTAAACATTTAAACTAGTTTATATACTTTAAACATAAGGTTTAAGTATTGACTTCTTTGCTACTTCTCTGTAACAACTAACCAAGGAGGATTAGAATGCAATCAATAAAAAATTATTTTAAGAGAGAAACAGCCAGAGCGGCTTGGAAACAAGATTTAGAAGAAACAATCAATCATGCTAAAATGTACGCAGCACCTTTAGTGGTTGCTGCAGGACTGACTTTAAGTCCTACCCCTAGTTCTGCAGAGGAAACACCCAACAAAGTATTTGCGGGAACATTAGTTACTGAAGATAAAGGAGTAGATACTTTGGTAAAATACGATCACGATAATGGAGCAAGTGTTCATGCTGAATCTACAAACAATGTTTGGACAGAAGAAACCAGTCATGCCTTTAACTTAGGATTAAGAGGTCCAAAGTTCTTAAATGACCTATTTAGAATTTCAGGAGCATTAGATTTTAATGAAGATTTTGAAGATTGGGGACACTCAGCTTTCTTAGAAGCATTCCCTGCAAAAGGTTTAACATTAAGAGCAGGAGCAATACAAAACTCAGAAGAAGTTCTTGGCGGATTCTTAAGTGGAAAATATTCACATGAAAACTTTACTATAGATGCAGATGGTTGGCATGATGGAGAAGACTTTAATGGCCGAGGTTTTGCTGCAGGAGTAATTCCTTTTGGAAAAGCAGGAGACTTATACTTAAGCGTTGGCGGAGATATTAGTAGGGATGTGATTCATACTTTAACAGGTTGGATGAATCCTGGTGGCTTTGGTGTGTTCAACAGAGTAAGCTTTGATGTAGAGAATGAAAGTCAGTCTGGACAAATTTTGTTAGCAGACCAATCTACTTACACAAAAGGAAAGTTTGATTTCAAACAGCATGTTTACAATGGAACAGAGATGCGTTACACAACCACTGGATTAATCTTAGATGGTTGGGCACCATTCCCTGCTTTTTATACAAACAATTTAGAATTAAGAGTAGATTGGCACAATAGTGATGACTCTGCTGGAGCATCAGCAATGGTTTATTGTCACCCAGTCCCAGGAATATTCTTAGGTCTTGGAGCAGGAGATAGTTTTGATAAGCTTGTTGAGGAACATGCACCTTTAGCGAGAGCAGAACTTTACGCTAAAATTGTTGGTCCTTTAGAAGCTTGGGCAGACTTACCAATTGACTTGAAGACTGGAGAGATGACTCCTACTTTGTATGTTGGAGTGAGTGGAACTTTTTAGAAAATGAAAGTACAGTTAATAAGACCGCCATTAGATGACTGGTATCAAATAGGACAATTCCAAGAGTTAATTTCAGTACCAACTGGTTTATGCATGTTAGCAAGTAAACTAAGAAACGTTGTTGGTGTGGAAGTAAGAGATGGAATGTATAAACCAAAAGAGTATTGTTCAAGTTTTACTGATGGTGTTGCAGGCATTGATGTTGCAGACGTAGTTGGAATCAGCACATTATATTCAAACGTTCTTAATACAATAGCAACAATTAAGTCCGCAAAAGAAAATGGATCAACAACAGTTCTAGGAGGATATAATATTGATTATCTTGCAGAACGATTCTTGGAACAAATACCAGAATTGGATTATATTATTGTTGGACAGGGAGAAGATAGTTTTCCACTATTAGTCCAAGGAGAAAAACCGGAAACAATTCCTGGTTTAGTTTATAGAAAGAATGGAGAGATAGTAAGAAACTCACAACAACCAACACCGACAAAAACTCTTTTTGATTTAGATAATTTAGTCGATTTACATAATCTTAACGAAGACAATTATTTTCCACTAGTAGCAGTAAGAGGATGTATAAAAAGAGAAGAATCTGGCCCTTGCAGTTTTTGTTCTATAACTGATAAATTAAAAGTAGCAAATCCTAATTTCTTTTGGAAACAAGTAAGTTTAGTTGCAGAGAAGTATGGTACATCTCGTTTCTGGGAAACCGGAGATGATTTCATTGTTGGTGATTACCCACAAAGAATTTTAGCAGCCAGACCAAATCATTTATCTGATGTTAAATTAAGAATGTATACAAGTCCAGACAGAATTACTGCCGAAGTTCTAAAAACATTAAAAGAATTGAATACAGAAGAATTGTTTATTGGAGTAGAATCTTTTAATGATGATTTGTTAAAAAGAGCAGGTAAAAGTTATTCCACAAAAGATATCACTCATGCTTTAGATTTAATTGATAAAGCAAAACTGTTCTCCGAAGAAGGAGCAGGGTTACATGTTCCGTTTTTATTTGGATTGCCCGGAGAAACCCCAGAAACAGTTAACAACACTTATGAATTCGCTAAATCATTATTGGGAACATTTCCTACAGCAAGAATAGTAGTAAGTATGCCTTTGCCTTTAGCAGGAACACAACTGTTTGAGGAATTAAAAAATAATCAAAGAGTCAGAAACAAATATTCTGGAGACTTAGATAAAGATATCTTGTTTGATTATCGGGAATTAGTACGATTACAATGTGAAGAATACACCTCGGTTACTTTGGAACAGATGGAAGAGATGATTGATAAAATCAAAGAATTAATGCTTGGAGAAGGAAGAACAACTTCTTTTACAGTGAATAAAGAAAAACTAACTGATTTTTAGACCGTTACTTATATAAATAATATAATATTCTTTATTATTATGAACTACCAACAAGAGATAATCAAGATTCTGGTAAAAGAAACGAAGATAGTTAAGAAAGAGTTAGAGAATCTTATTTCTATACCGCCAGATCCGAAATTGGGAGATTATGCGTTCCCTTGTTTCAAGTTAGGTAAGAATCCGAAGGAAGCTGCTGAGATGCTGAAGAAGAAGATTAAACTGCCAAAGTTTCTTTCTAAAGTAGAAGTTGTTGGCCCGTACTTGAATTTCTTTGTTAAACAGGAAGTAATTACAGAAGAAACATTAAGCAAGATTTCTAAAGATAAAGAAGGTTATGGGAAAGGGAAAGAAAAAAGTAAAATTGTCATTGAATATTGTGGTCCGAATACCAATAAACCTTTACATCTAGGCCATGTCAGAAATATGGCGTTAGGTAACAGTGTCCAAAAAATATTATCATATTCGGGAAATAAAGTTCACCCAGTAAATATTATCAACGATCGAGGGATCCATATTTGTCAATCAATGATTGCTTACCAGAAATGGGGCAAGAACAAAAAGTTAGACAAGAAAGGCGATCACTTTGTTGGTGACTATTATGTAATGTTTTCTCAGAAAGCTAAAGAAAATGAAGATTTAAAATTAGAAGCACAAAAAACTTTATTGAAATGGGAAAATAAAGATAAAGAAACAATTGAACTTTGGAAAAAGATGAATTCCTGGGTTTTAGATGGATTTAATGAAACTTACAAGAGATTTGGAATTGAATTTGAGAAAGAATATTTTGAATCGAAATATTATCACAAAGGAAAAGATATTGTTTTGACTGGGTTTAAAAAAAAGATTTTTGCTAAAGATAAAACAAATGCGATTTATGCTGATTTAGAAAAATATAAACTACCTAATAAAGTTCTGTTACGAGGAGATGAAACTTCTGTTTACATGACTCAAGATTTGTATTTAGCAGACTTACGTTATAAAGATTATAAGTTTGATAAAATGTTATATGTAGTTGCTTCAGAACAAAGAACACATTTTCAACAGTTGTTTAAAATTCTGGAATTACTTAAAGAACCATATGCTAAACACTTACATCATCTAAGTTATGGGTTAGTAAATTTACCTAGTGGAAGAATGAAATCTAGAGAGGGAACGGTAGTTGATGCTGATGACATTATGGATGAAACTTCTGCTCTTGCGGAAATAGAAATTAAGAAAAGACACAAAGGTTTATCTGCAAAAGAAATTAATAAACGTGCAGAGATTATTTCTTTAGGAGCAATCAAATTTTTCATGCTCAGAACAGATTCTGCTCGAGACGTAGTTTTCAATCCGGAAGAGTCGTTATCTTTTGAAGGGGAGACTGGACCATACGTTCAATATACTCATGCCCGAGCTTGCAGCATCTTAAGAAAAGCTGGTAAGAGTTCAGGAAAGATTAATTATTCATTATTAAATCAAGAAGAAGAGTTAGCGGTGATCAGATTACTTTACGATTTTCCAGCAGCGATTGAAAAAGCCGCAAAAGATTATAAACCACATCACATTGCTAATCATTTAATTACATTAGCACAAGCGTTTAACGAATTCTATCATAAGTGTCCGGTGATTTCTGAAAGAGATGAACAAATGAAAGCTCGGTTGCTATTAGTTGATTCTGTACGGCAAGTTCTTGAGAACGGATTAGGATTGTTAGGAATTAAAGCTCCGGATGAGATGTAGAAAATGACTATCTACTTCATAACCGGCAATCCTGGAAAATTAAAGGAAGTGCAAGCAATTATTCCGGAAGTCGAAGGGATTAAGTTAGACCTACCAGAAATCCAATCTTTAGACCCAATGGAAATTATTAAAGAAAAACTAGAATTTGCTACTAAAGATAGAAAAGGAGAATTCTTTGTTGAAGATACATCATTATACTTTGAATGCCTGAATGGTCTACCTGGACCATTAATCAAATGGTTCTTGGATTCTTTAGGAAACGACAGCATTTATGAATTAGTTAGTAAGTATGAAAATAATAAGTGTATTGCGAAAACAGTTATTGGTTATTCTGACGGAACAGATTTACATTTCTTTGTTGGCGAACTAAAAGGAAAAATTGTTGCTCCTTCTGGAACGGGTTTTGGTTGGGACCCCATTTTTCAGCCAGAGGGTTATGATAAAACTCTAAGCAATTTTTCTGCAGAGGAAAAGAATAAAATTAGTATGCGTAATGATGCTTTGGTTAAATTAAAGAAACATCTCCAAAATTAACATAATTTGCAGTTTTTTATAGTAATAATTAAATAATCCAAAGTATTTCTAACCGATATGTCCCCTACTTCTATTCTTGACGCAAAAGATAAAGCTATTTTGTATTGCTTAGATCAAGATGCGAGGCAAGCCAATTCAATCATCGCTAAAAAAACAAGATTATCAAAAGAAGTGGTCAATTACAGAATTAAAAGGTTAGTTGACCAAAAAATTATCAGAAGTTTTTATGCAATCATTGACAATTCAAAATTAGGATATATGGTCTTTCGAGTTTTTATCAGATTTCAAGGTGTTGACATTGAGAAGGAAAAAGAAATCTTACATTTTCTTAGAAATTTAAAATCTGTAGGGTGGGTAATTCTTCTAGAAGAAACGTACGATTTAGCAGTTTTAATTTGGGCAAAAAATGTTTTTGAATTCAAAGAAATTTTTGATCAAATTTTAGAAAAGCACGGCAGTTATTTCCAAGATAGTTTTGTTACCATTATAACACAAATCCATCATTACATGAACAATTACATTTATGATCAGAGTGATCTTTTAGAGAGAGTTATTGGTGGTAAAACTAAAACTGTTTGTTTAGATAACACAGACCTGCAAATATTATGGTTTCTTTCCAAGAACGCCAGAGAACCGTTATTAAACATGGCTAACAAACTTAACGTAGCCCCGAACACAATCAAGCAGAGAATAAAAAACTTAAAAGAGAAGAAGGTTATTGTTGGTTTCAGGCCAAAGATTGATACTGGCCAATTAGGTTATCAGAATTATAAAATATTTATAAAATTGGCTGACGTTAATCCCAGAGTAAGATTAAGATTAAAAGAATATCTTAAACTGAACAGAAACGTAACTTACGTTACGGAAGCGATTGGGAGGTCAGATCTAGAATTTGAAATTTTAGTTAGAAGTAGTAGCGAGTTAAGAAAAAATCTAAAAGAGTTAAGAAGAAATTTTGGACAATTAATCAGACATTACAGAACGGTTGTTGTTAATAAAGAATATGTTGTAGATTATTTCCCAGAGATTAAGAAATGTTAAGTTCTGCCAATTTGATCTTTTTCTGAAATGAAATGTTTCAATCCTAGATAAGGTCTTACTGGTTTAGCTACTTGACTAACAGCAATCACAGAATCTTGGTAATAAAAATAATCGTTCTGCCAACCAAGATTAACCATCATTTGATTAAACTTACCCTCATCCAAAGTTCCGGAATCAATAACCAAGATGGCTTGAGCGTTATGATGGATGTTTTTATTCAAATGATGATCTTCCCTAATCAGATAAAACGATTTCATTTTTTGTTCACTATCATCAATCACAATTAAAGGATCTTTAGATAACAAATCGTCCGGATAAATTTGGTACCTATCAACTATGCCTTTATTCAAAAATTCGATTGAAGATGGTTGACAGTAATAACTTAAATCTTTTCTGGAATCTCCTTCCGTAATTAGCAAGTCTGGTTTAATGGCATCTTTTCTTGCCCTAATCATCCACCGTTCTTCAGTCATTAATCTTTTCATTTTAGCAGAGATTCTAGTCAAGAAACTTTTATCATAATCCGGACCAAATTCTCGGATAGCAAAAATATCTCTTTCTCGAGCATACATTTCCCACATGTTAGGTTGATTAAATGGAGTGCCGCCAAATTTAGTGAATAAAATCTGTCTGTCCATTAAATCACCAAGTTCTTTGAAATGTTGTGGAGAAATTTTTGTCAAATCAATATTCAAAACTGGTGGAAGATTAGAAAAGTCATAAAGTCCTTCTTTAATACAATGTAACAAAGCTAAATCTGTTACTGGTTCATTTTTATCTATCAACATTAACTCAGCGTTATGGCGTTTACTTTCTCTCAGTTCTTTTATTAACAAACATTCTTTTCTAGCTAAACCACAACCACCAGCAATAACCAATAGGTCTTCTTCTAAGTAATCTTTTTCTAATAAAAAATCTAAAAATTGAAAATATTTTTTGTCATCAAATTTTTTATTGACGACTTCTTGATAATTAGTAAATGCATGATAGGTGGAATAAAGGTTTGCTTGTAAGGGTCTTAAGTCCCAAACATGAGTGATATCAATATTGGATTCTGACTTCAATTTCTTTCTCAATGAAGATTTTATTTTTGTTGGACCTTGAGCAAGAATCTTATTAAGTATTGTTTCGTTTTCCCTTTTCCTTTGTGAATAAACACTAAGACTTCTTAACATTGCTCCAAAATGCCGTTCGTCTTCATTAAAAAGATCTTTTTGTAAGAATTTCCAATAAAGGTTTATGAAAGTGGTCAAACTACCAATGCCCACATCTTCAAAAATTTTAACATTAGTTTTAAATTCATCAGCTTTTTGTTGTCCTAAACTTAACATGATATCATGTTCTTTTTTACGAATGTAAGGTTCAGGGTCATCCAATTCTAAAAAATAAATTTTTTCACTAGTTTCTTCCATCTCTCTAGCAAGACGTTCCTTTTCAATTGACCGAAAATGCATTCTTTGACTAAGTTGTTTAACTGCCAATTCAGAAGTAGAAGAGTATTGTTTATTGATATCCTCTAAAAAAACAGTAATTTCTTTGTTGTTAAATAAATGATAAGATTCAGAGATAGTCCTCATTAGTTCTGTTAGGTGTTCAGAACTTTCAATATTATTAATAGCATCTGAAATAAATGTTGTTAATGTTGGAGGGACGTAACTTGGCAGTTTTGCTAAAGCAGAAACTACTTCTGGATAAGTTCCCATTACAAACTTTCTCCGAAATTGTTCCCATAACTGATAAGTTTCTGAATTACCTTTCTCAACAACACAACTTCTGTAGACATAAGAAGTTTCTGTAGCAATCTCTCCCAGGCGAGTAAACTGGGGAGGAAAAATTGGATTCTTTAAACGTCCATTAATTTCAGTGAGAAATGATTGTACTTCCTCAGAATTTCCCTGTAAAGTTAACGCTTTTTTTATTCCCTCTAAAGATGAATCAATATCATTAACCAAAGATTGTGAATCATAATTTACTTTTGGATCCTCAGCATCATGAACCCAAGATAAAAAAATACCATAAGCCCAATCAACACTTTCGGCAAACTCGTTCTTTAACCGTTCGTAATCAGAAAGATTAATTGCTAACTGATTAACAGAAGAAAAATATTCATTATATCTTTTCTTTGGCGGATGAGTAGCAGCATAATCAAAAATTTGGATTAATTTTGGATGAGGTTCCGGAGGTAATGTTCTGGATAAATCTTTTAATGAATCTAAAATTATTTCATCTAGAGGTTTTATTCTTTTTTGTCTTTTTTTTCTTTTTTGTCTGGGAACCATACGAAAGTGATGGTATATACAATTGTTACGAAAAATTTAAATATTAATTTGATTTCTAAACCATAACCTTTAGCGAGGTTTTGTTAGGGGGAGAAACTTGTTTCTCCTTTCTAACTTTCTAAACTGCAAAAGAAGTGATTAGTATTACCACCCTTTATACCCCGCTAAAATATATTCTTCTTACTAATACTGAGAGGTAAGTGAAAGAATGATATAAACTTGTTGATGGATGTTTTTATTATAACGCAGAAATGACGGGATTTGTAGCGGAAAGGTAAATTATACATTAAAGCCAACAAATTTCTTCTCTTCTTTAACTCGATCATATAAACTAATGACTTTAATCAAATCTTGATCACGAATCATCAGTTCATCTTTACACATTGGTTTGCCACTAGCAGCAGATTGCATGAAATATTGAATTTGGTTAAATGATGCTTGTTTCAAAACATTGGCAATATCTGCGCCGGTCATTCTACAAGCGTACATCATTTCAGATAAACCTGCATGGTTAGCAACCTCATAGATTTCTCTATTCGCTTTCTTTTCTTTAATGTTTATTTGTTTAATAAAAATATCTTCCACCCCCGCAAGATTTGGTTTTGGAATTTCTACAACATAATCAAATCTGCCTGCTCTTAACAAAGCATCATCAATTTTATCTAAGTAATTAGTAGCAGCAACAAAGATCAATCCCTCATTACTGCCCATGCCATCCATTGTTCTCAGCCAAACATTAACACAGCGATCAACAACTTCGTGACCATTATGGCTACCTTTCTTTCTAAACATCTGTTCTGCTTCATCAACAAACAACATTACTTTTCGATCTGTTTGATGATATTTCTTTTTCGCAGATTCTATTGCCGCTTCTAAATTTTGTTCTGCCTCACCAACATACTTACTAATAATCAAACTTAACGGCAATTCTAAAAACCAACAGCCAAGTTCGTTAGACATCGCTTTAGCAATCATTGTTTTTCCTGTACCAGGAGGGCCATACATTAACAATCCTTTCGGAGGATCAATTCCATAAGAAGAGTAAGCATAAGGGCAATCGATTCCGTATTCAAAATGTTTTATTTTTTCTAAAACTGAATCTAACCCACCAATGTCTGCATAAGAAGTTTCTTCTTGACTTAAAGCAATTTTTAATGAAGAAGAGGGTTGAGATAATTGATCAATTTGTTGTTGGTATTTTTCAATAATTTTTCTTTGTCCTTCAATAACCTGTTCTTGAACGTATAATTTATCGGCAATACTTTTAACAAACTTTTTCGCTTCCTCATCTGACATTTCATCATCTTCTTCTATAAATAAATCATCTAAATCCCCTAAATCTTCTAAGTCTTCTTCCTCTTTTTCTTTGTTCTTTTTCTTTCTCTTCTTCTTAGGATTAGCCATTTTTTAATTTTTAGAATAATGTATAGGAATTATTTTTTTCTCCTTACCAGAATAATAGAATGTTCTAATTTGAGCACAATCACCTAACAACAAATAAGCACGGTCCATTTGACTAACGGCTTTATCATAACCATCGTTTGATTTAACTTCATAGATGTCCCAACAATCGCCATTGATTCCCACCAAATCTAATTCGCCAGAATCTCTTCGAGAAGGTGGCATTCGATAAACAACATTTTTCATCACGATTTGGTATTGGTCTCTAACTAAAAGTTCAAGTTCATCTACAGCTTGGTCATGTTTATTCTTTTTGCGAGTCATTTTTTTTCACCCTTTTTTTTCTTTTGCCTTCTTCCGCAGGAGACAAGTAGTCGTACCATTGCATCCATTTCTTTTTACGTCCCATTTTTAATGGTCATTCTCCAAATACTTTTTAGCAGAGAAAATGTAGACGTTGCCATCAGGAAAATATTGACAGCCTTTCTCTTCACTAAAAAGGTAAGTTGTAAATTCATCATAATCTAAAGACACATCCATTTCTCCAAGTTCAGTTTTTACAGGAACGTTAATGTAATGAAATTCTTCAACAACTTCTTGCAAAGATTTGTATTCGTTCATCTACGCCACCTCTTTTTTTTATTTTTGATGTTACAACATTTGTAAAAAGAAAGATAATGATGATTCAATTCCCTTTTATCACCAACAAGAATTTCTAATTGCTCGCCGCGAAAACCACAATCCATTGGTTGATATTGGTTACTAACATTAAAGAAAGCACAATAATGTACCAAATTCCCTTGTTTATCATAACCATCACCCTGATAATTCTTTTTAACGAGACAATTAGTAATCCCTTCTGTTAAGCGCGTAGTTAAAGGTTCTTCTATCTCTCTTTTAGTGTTTTTTCTGCTCATAAACTCACCCGGATTTCGTGTTTTTCTCCGTTCAGTTTCAATATTGGACTGCCTTTCCGCATTGGTTCCAAAGATTTCATATGCGCATAACTTCCCCAATGGTTCAGGTAAGAACCAGTAAGAATGAAATGTTTCTGCGCTTCGATAACTTTTTTATTTCTCAAATCTGCAGAATAAAAGTTCTTCACATGATGACTCAGCTGATGCAAATGGCCCATCGCATAAATTTCTGCTTCTGCTAAATTGGCAAGATCAATTACCCCTTTAATTTTTGTGTGGGGCATTCTTGCACCAGAAGCTCCATGCGTAGTGTAGATGGTATAACCCTGCTTTCCTACAAGGAAATAATGCATCTTTCCCCAACCGAAATATGGCACGTCTAATTGTTTAGCCATGATTTTAGATAGATTTAATCCCGCTTGATTATAAACACGATTTTCATGATTCCCGGGATGCAAGCCAAGAACTAATCCATTTTCTGCTAACGGCTTGTAAAGATGCATAAAATGTTCCAATTGTTGTTCAAGTATTTCGTCTTGTTCATAAACTCCAGAACCAACAGAATCTCTGGTAGCGGTTTCTAATTCATCACCCATTAAAATTATTGGAATTTTATTCTCAAAACAATGTTCCAAAACTTCTTGATGCATATCTTTATCATAATATCTTGAACCGATATGTTCGTCTCCAAGAAGCATGATACTTAATTTATCAACATCAAACTTTTGATAATTCAGTGTTGGCTTTAACTCATTTTTTGCAGCAGCCTTTTTCATTGATTCCCATTCTTTAATTTTATCAGATAGTTCTCCCATTTTATTTTCCCCCTTTAGCGATTTTTGAAGATAATATTATACGGCCATTTTGATTGCAGTTCTTGTTTCATTTTTCGGTAATTTGTGATTAAACCACAATCAAGACAAGCATACTCGTAACGAAAATTGTATTCTCCAGATTCGTTTCTTAATTGTTGCAGATACTCAATTTCTCCCTCGCATTCTTGACAGTTGATATTGTAATGTTTAGGAAAATCAATCATTTGTCGTTTGATTTTTTCGTCAAGAGTCATTTTCCTGTAGCGAGGTTGAAGAGTTTGGTGATGAAGTTGAAGAGTCCTGCCGTAACCTTTAGCTTTCCCAGGGTGGGATTAGACGGCAGAACCAAAGTCTACATTTTACATTCTCCAACGTAGTCATCGACATTCATGATCACATAATCGGCAATTGATTTGATAATTTTAGAATCCATAGCAATAGCTAGGCCGGAATTCTCATGATAGAAAGGTCCACCAGCATTATGGATAAGATAAGCACTAATAATTCCAGCCCAATGAAGTTGACCATCTTTTTTAACAAATAAAGGCCCGCCAGAATTTCCAGGATTAGCAGAAAGGTCCAATATTTTTCTGGAAGAGTTTGGCACAGTTATGCCATTAACTTTATCTTCAAATTCATAATGAAACGGATAAAGTCCAGGATTGGCAACTATCCCTTCAGTTACAGAAGGAAACATCCCTAGAGGATAACCAATCAGATAAACTTCTTCACCAAACTTTAAATCAGAATAGAGGTTAAGATTTTTTTCAGGAAGGAAGTTTAATTTTTGTTCTGTTCTCAAAATAGCCATATCTAACTCTTTAGATTCGAAAACAATTTCTAAAGGGATATCATCATCTTTATTATTGTCAAATTTTGAATCGATTATTTTTATGTCGACACTATTTCGATTATATATTTTTCCATTAAGATTCTGTTCTAACTCTCCCACAACATGCTGATTAGTTATTAAATATGAATAGCCATCAACTTGCCGATAAGCAAAACTGGAACCATACCCGCCGGCACTAAAAGTATTGCCAGCATTATCTTGATATTTTCTTTCTGAAAGTAAACAGTAAGATGAAGAAATGATGTTTTCTAAAGTTATTTGTTGTTCAGAATATTGAGGAGGGTTATAATTATCTACTGGAACAAATTGCATTGGTACACAAGCAGAACCTGTTCCAGCAAGAAGTGTTGCTGCCGCAATTAAATTAATTAGTTTACGTTTCATTCAGATCACCTTTAGCGAGTTATATTAATGATGGATTAACATCCGAACTTTAGTTTCAATCTGGGTCATTTTTATTTAGGATCCCCACTAGTCCCCGATACTGAGGGTCATCAGTTTCTTTTTTTCCGCGAAAAACATTGGCAAGAGTTGAAGTGTAGCAGGCTAAAGACAAGCCAGCCATAACTGTACCCATTTGATTATCACCGAGGAAATAATATCCTGTTGCAAGACATGCCGCCAATGTTCCGGCAACTGGCTGAAATTTTTTAATAACCTCAACAGAGTCTTGGTTAGAATATTTGTCCCCCATAATTGCACTCATTCCGGAAACAGCTAAACCCAATCCCAAGAAAATGTTGTAGGGGAAAGTGTCACAAGCAGCTAGAGCAATTGTAAAACCTCCGGCGGCAGCGATGTCAGAATATACTGCTAACCGCTCATACTTCCGATCTTGGAGAGTTGCAATTGTTTCTAAGGAAACATTTTCCTTTGTTTGATTTAGCTTCTCTTTCCACCCCAACATGATATTTTAGAACTTCCCCCTTTAGCGAGATTCTGATGAAGAAGTACCCTCATTTTTTTTGTTTATCTTTTTGACTTATACTCATTAGGATAGTGCAATTAAATGATAAACATGCCGAGAAGATTTTTTATCGATTTGCAGTTTTGAGAGTGAATTGTTTTGAAAGAAATATAAAGAGAAAAAGAGAAATATATTTATTTTATTGCTGCATAAGTATCTGTGGGAATTCCTCTATACCACTTGATTCTTTGCAAATGTTCTATTTTTTTAAAGCCAATCTCAGATAAATTTTCTAAAGTCTGAATATCATCACCCATACAATAAGTAAATATAAATAATCCCCCTTGCTTCAATATTCGATGACTTTCTCTTGTAAGTCTATAAGATTCATCTTTTGAATGCCAATGATCTTTAAGTACCCCTCCAGAGATCACATGTCCCGCATAGGCCATATCAAAAGATTCATCGGAAAAAGGCATTTGGGTAGCTTCGGCACAAACTTTATTTGGTTTATCTAACTTTTTTAGATGAGATGAAAATGAATCAAGATAAATAACCCCTATATTAGGGAATTCTTTTTTATATCTATTAACAAAATCAGACCCTTCATAGCCTGAACCAACATCTAATAATTTAATTGCTCCCTCTGTTGGAAATCTCTTAGAATCTTTAATCATTGCGAATAATTCTTCTTCAGCAGATTCTAGTCTAGAATTATCTGGTTCCCCTTTAGGATCTGGAAAACAGTTTGCTATAAGCTGTAATCTATAAGTAAGTGTCATTATATCTTGTGGCGACAGATCCCATTTATAAATGTTTCGTTTTGTCACCACTACTAAAAGACTAATGGTTCACAAGTCGCGTTGAGACATTAAATGCCCACATAAACTAACAAAAACTTTAAAAAAAATTCAGTAAAAGTAGAACTATGACAGAAAACTTAACACCGCTCTGCCAAATCAATGGCGGATGTATGGGCTGCTGCGGACACGATTTCATCTCTAAAGAGAAGATCAAAGAAGCAATCAGATTGAACACGGTTGAATTTGAGAATAGAAGTCCGCGAGTTAAAGCACAATTCATTAGTTTTAGAGATCGTATGCACCCAGCCGATTTGCGGCATGGTGTTTGTCGGAATTTAATTGAGAAGAACGGAAATATTTTCTGTCCGTTACATCCAACTTTACACGATTCAGATTTGAGGGAGAACCATTGCAATATCAAACATTTATGTGGTACAGCTAAAAAGTATGCTGAATGGGATTCTGAGAAACAAGAGCAGTTTATTTCTTTTGTCGCAAGTAAAGAGATTGATAATTTAGAATATTCGATGGGCATGGATTCTGGAAAATTACTTGAAGAGTTTGAGAAATAAGCATTAACTTTAAAAATAACTTCTTCTTTTGATATTTTATTGGGCCTATAGCATAACCTGGATACTTGACGTTAGACAAGGTTTAGGCGTTAGCCAAAAAGTGCGGTCGGCTTCGGATCAAACTTTTAAAAAAAGTTTGGGTTGATACCGATTGATCAGGGTTCGAATCCCTGTAGGCCCATTTTTTCATATATTCTTTCTTTATGAAATACGAGAATTTCTTAACTGATAAACTTTAGGACCATCAGTTTTAATTAACCCATCCAGATATAAATTTTCAACAAGACCATCACAAACTTTTTCTAAACATTCTGTTGTTAAATGTTTGTTAAAAGAATCAAGTGTCTCAATAATAAATTTATGTGGTTCTTGATCAATAATGTCATGAATAGAAAAATTTTCTTCAATTAATTTCTGAACATAAACTGAGCTCATAATGGATTCAACTTTTGTCCAGAATAAAGATCCGTTTTTCCATAATATCTTACAACCTGTTCGTTCAGCAACTTGACGATCCCGACCAGAAATATGGCCAGTAATATACCTAAAATTAATCAATTTGTTATTTTTACGAAATAAAACCCCCATCTGTTCAGGAGCTAAAGATTCAGTACTACCTTCTTCTAAATAACCAGAAGAATCTGGAAGCCTCATATCTGAAAATCCTGCTCTGGGAAATGTTTCTGTTTCAGATAAATATAGTAAAGCATCTTTTCCTCTAGAGAATGAATTATAAGATAAGTCTAATGAATTTGCTTTTTCTTCTAGCAATTCTAAAAGGCATTCTTTGTCATCTAAGAATAAAAAGTCTTTGGCCATTTGTATTTATTATAAAGTAACAAATGATATTTAAATGTTTCCAGCCAAAAAGTTAATAAATGAAGCAAATAAAAGAACGTTTGTGCCCCGGTGGCTTAGTGCAATATTAATTTTAAATTGTATCATCATAAATTATGATTTGATAAAATGATAAATTTAAACCTAAAATGTCCAAAACTTGCTGAGTTTATTGGTGTTCTTATTGGAGATGGTTTTATTGGTTCTTATGGAAGAACAACAAAAATGATTCAAATAACAGGCCATAAAATTAATGATAAAGAATATTATTATAAACATCTTGAACCCCTAATTAATAATATATTTAAAACAAAAACACATATTTATGAACAAAAGAATTGTTTGAGATTAACAATCTATTCTAAAGAGATTTTTGAAACATTGAAAAATCAACTTAATTTTCCAGTAGGAAAAAAAGGCCAAATTACAATTCCAAAATCATTAATTACAACTAAAGAATGCAAACTTGGAGTAATAAAAGGTATATTTGATACTGATGGAAGTATTCACTTACAAAGAAACAAGTATCCCGTTATTGCAATAACTACTATTAGTGAAAATTTGGCACTTCAAGTTCAAGAACTACTAAATGAGTTTGATTTTGGTGCTTATATTTGTAAAAGCAAAGGAGAAATCCAAGATGCTTTTAGGGTAACAATCTTCGGAAAACAGAAAGTTTTAAAATGGAGAGAATTAATTGGATCTTCTAACCCTTATCATATCAAAAGGATTAATGCCTCTGTAGCATAGTAGCTATTGCGTCAGCCTTGTAAAATCGAACTGAGTGAGATTTGCTCAGAAATTTTTGATTTCAGACAGCTGAAGGTCGTGGGTGCAATTCCCACCAGGGGCTCTTTTTTATATTTTGTTACTCGAAAGTGATGAAATAAGCGAAACATTTATAAGTAGAACTTCTTTTAAGCTTAATACACACTAATTATGAGGTATATATATTAAAATGGTAACTATTGATCAATTGAAAGAAATGAAAAAAATCGCTATTACTGAAAGGCGTGAAAAAGATTTAACTGATGAAATAATTGAAGATTTAGAACGTTGGACAAGTCCAGATGAGGGTGCAGTTACTTCAAATACAACTTATCAACAAGCAGGATTTGGCACGATAGCTGCTGAACCAGACACACAAGATTTGTTGGATCAAGGATTTTACAATCATGTTGATGGATCATATGATAGAATTAATCGAATTGACGAGGAATAAATAAAATGACAATGAAAAAAATATTTACAGGATTAGCATTAATTGCTGCTTTAGGCGGATGTAATGAAGATTCAACACATAATGTGAGTTCAATAAACTTACAAGTTCCTGCAACAGATTTTAAAGGAAGTGCTATTGCTGCTGCCGATATGGACAATGATGGAGATATTGATATTTTAGCAACTGATGGAAATGGTCAAGTTTTTCTTTACACAAATACAGGAGATAGTTATTCACAATCAATTAAACCATTGTTAAGCGTTCCGGCAATAACGTGGCGTGGAAGTGCTATTGCTGCTGCTGATTGGGACAATGATGGAGATATTGATATTTTAACAACTGATACAGATGGAAATGTTTCTTTGTATAAGAATAAAGGAAATAATCAATTTTAATTAAATACGAGGCAAATGAAAATGTTAGATAATATTGTTAATAGTGGAAAAAGATTACTAGTTGGAATTACAGCTTTAGCTACTTTAGGTGGCTGTGCAACAACTGCAACTTATGATGTAGATCAATTCTGTGGAACTAATCCAATTGAGAATGGAACTTTAGTGAAAGATGTAGCAAATGTTGATGATCGAGGAATTAAGAATGTCTACGTTAGAATTGAAAAAGGTTCAGAAAAATTTGTAAAAATGAATTACGATGGAGACAATATATTTGAAGAACAACTTTACAGTGTTGATCATAATGATGGTAGCAGAACCGAAGTAAGATGTTTCAACGATGGAGTTTTCGAACCTTTTGGTGGCAAATGGAAAATGCATCGCACAGAATATGATGCCAACAGAAACTTAGTTGAAGAAGAATATCAACCCCCATTAGGAAAAGTAATTGTTAAAGAAGATTATCAAACTGCTAGATAGAAAATGGTAAAAAAGATTTATACACATAAAAAGGTTCAAGAAGCTTTAAGAGAAATGGAAGCTAGGGATCCTTCTTTAAGTTTACTAGTAGAAGAACATTCAAAATACGCACTTGGAGAAATAGATACCCATGTAGTTAGAACTGATTATATGACTAATCAACCGGTTTATTCAATTGGAATTGAAGAATTAGATATTATGAAGTTACTTCAGGTGTATAGCGAAATGGAACCTGATAAAGAAGAACGTAAGTATGAAGCTATGTTAAGAGTGGTATTAAAACAACAAAAACAAAAGTAAATGACAACTAAAACAAAAATACCAATTGTAACAGAAGATATTGTAGATCTATTAACAAAAGAACCTCTTGTTGGTAGAGAATTAGATGCTACTAGAGAAGAAATGAAGAGCAACAACCCTTTATTAATTGATTTATTAGAGGCTTATATCGCTACACTTCCAAAAGAACATCATGGTCCTGCAATTAGTGCGACTGTATTTGCATATCACATATTAAAAAAACAAGAAGAATATGATTCTGGAATTGCTCCTGAAATTAATGGTCAAGTTCATTAAAAATTAATTTTTCTCTGATCTTTTCAGAAACTTTTATATATACCATTAGTATTTTAAACTTATAATAAATGATAGATGTGATAATGCATTCTAATAGAAGGTGTCTAATATGGAAGAACAATTAAAAACTGGTACTACAACCGTAGGAATTGCTTGTGAAGATGGAATTGTTTTAGCAGCAGATAAAAGAGCTACTGCAGGAACAATGATCGTTGACAAAAGAGCTGAAAAAGTTCATGTGATAAATGATGATTTTGCGGTAACTATCGCAGGTGGAGTGTCTGACGCTCAACTATTAATCAAACTTATCAGAGCAGAACTTAAATTGAAAGAAGTTAAAACTAACAAAAAAGCAACTGCAAAAGAAGCAGCAAATCTTTTAGGTGGTTTATTATATTCAAACATCAGAAGACCAAGCATGATTCCTGGAATTGCTCATTTTTTATTAGGTGGCAGAGATAAAAAAGGAACACACTTATACGATCTTTTCCCTGATGGAAGCGTAACCCCAATTAGAGACTTTGTCTCATCTGGATCTGGAAGCGTTTTTGCATTAGGTGTATTAGAGACACAATATAGAACAGACATGACTACAGATGAAGCAGTTAAAATGGCTGTTAAAGCAATTAACACTGCTTTAAAACGTGATTCTTGTTCAGGTAATGGAATTGATGTTATCGTTGTTAAGAACAAAGAAATCAAGCGGGTGATGAACAAAGAATTAGATTATAATTTATAATTCTTTAATTTTTATATTTTATTTATTTTCATATTAATCATAAACAAATTTTTAGAAAAATTTTAAGAAAACATATACAAACAAAAGGTAATAAACAAAATGGCAGACACGAGAAATATTTTATATTTCTGGGCCTGCCTTTAAACATTTAAGGAGACATATAAACAAAATGGCAGACACGATAAAAAAATTTAAATTTTTTAAGCATCAGCCATTAAAAATAAACGAGGACACATATTAAAATGGCAGATATATTAAAAGAAATAATCAAGGTTTTACCAGCAGGTAAAATCTCTGACGCTGCATATGAAGCAGCAAACATTGTACTTTACACTAAAGATAAAGATTACTTCCTGAATAATAAAGGAACAATCAGAGAAGCAGTCAAACAGTTCAAGAAAAGAATTGAGTTAAGGCCAGACCCATCAGTATGTATGGAAATGGAAAAAGCTAAAAAAGAAATTAAAAAGATTATTCCAGATGAAGCTGGAGCACAAGAATTCATTTTTGATGCACCAAGATCACAAGTAATTATTCATGCTGACAAGCCAGGAGTAGTTATTGGCAAACAAGGAGAAATTCTTAAAGAAATTAAAGCTAAAACGATGTGGGTACCATTAATCAAAAGAAACCCGCCAATAAGATCAAAGTTAATTGAAAGTATTCGTTCTGTACTATACGAAAATGCAGATTACCGAAAAAAATTCTTAGACAAAACTGGACACCGAATTTATGATGGCTGGTTAAGAGAAAAGAAACATGAATGGGTAAGAATATCATTCTTAGGAGCAGCAAGACAAGTAGGAAGAACATGTTTATTATTACAAACACCAGAATCAAGAATTATTATGGATTGTGGTATTGATCCTAGTCAGGATGGACCAGAATCTTATCCTTACTTAGATGCACCGGAATTTAACATTTCTGAAATTGATGCAGTAATTGTAACCCATTCACATTTAGATCATTCAGGACTAATCCCATATCTGTTTAAGTACGGATATAAAGGACCAGTTTATTGTACTTTACCAACAAGAGATGTAATGTCTTTATTACAATTAGACATGATCAAAATTCAAAGAAATGAAGGGAAAGAACCAATTTATTCTAGTGAAGAAGTTAGAAATACTGTTTTACATACTGTCTGTGTAGATTATGATGAAGTAACAGATATCACTCCTGATGTAAGATTAACATTTTACAATGCTGGACATATCTTAGGTAGTTCTTTAGTTCATTTAAACATTGGAAATGGGTTACACAACGTTGTTTTCACTGGCGATTTAAAGTATGGTAGAACAAACGTTTTAGAAGCGGCTAATACTCAATTCCCTAGAGTAGAAACTTTAATCATGGAATCTACTTATGGGGGTAGAGATAATGTCATGAACGAACAGGAAGCCGATGATTATATGATTGATGTAATTAAAAAAACTTTTGAACGTGGCGGAAAAGCACTAATGCCCGTACTTGGTTCTGGAAGAGCACAGGAAGTAATGATTATCATTGAAAGGTTAATGCGAGAAAAAAAGATTCCAAACTGTCCAGTTTACTTGGATGGAATGCTTTATGATATTACCGCAATTCATACTGCTTATCCTGAATTTTTAAACAGAAACATTAGACAACAAATTTTCCATAAAGAAAATAATCCGTTCTTATCTGAAATATTTAAGAAAGTAGGATCAAAGAAAGAAAGGGAAGAAGTTATTAATTCTGAAGGACCATGTTTAATTCTGGCTACGTCAGGAATGTTACAAGGTGGACCTTCAGTAGAATATCTTAAAAGATTAGCTGAAGGAAAAAAGCACAGTTTGATTTTCTCTTGTTACCAACCACCAGGCAGTTTAGGACACCGAGTCAGAGGTGGAGAAACCGAAATTATGATGCGAGAAGAAGGTAAACAACAAGTTCTGAAAATTAATATGGAAGTGCACAAAGTAGAGATTACTAACCATTCTGATAGAAAACAGTTGATGAATTATGTCAAGAGATGTAATCCTAATCCTCGAAAGGTTATTTTAATGCATGGTGAATCTAGTAGATGTTTAGATTTAGCAAGTAGCATTCACAAACAATACAGGATTGAAACTACTGCTCCAAAGAATCTGGAAACTATAAGAATAAGGTAATCTTTCATTAAATTCATATATTATTTATTATGCTAGATAGTAAAATGGAATTAGAACTGAGAATAGAGAATGATGAAAATGGAAGGAAAATAAAACTTCCCGACCAAGGAGACACAATAGATTATTTTGCTCATGCCTTTGTAGAAGATATTTTGTCTTTAACAGGAGTAGTAGATGGGAAAAAGATGATTTCTCATTATCAAAAAGAAAAAGAGGTTTGGAATAAAGTAGGTGCTACCCATTTCGGAGCATTAGTTTTAGGAGAAGAATCTTATTCTTCAAAAACTCCAGAGTATCAAGCATTTGAGTTGTTAAGTAAATAAACCTAAACGTTTATAAATTACTTTAATTCTTTAATACTTTATTGCCACTGTCGCATCCTGAAAAAAATTTCATTTTTTTGGGCGCGACGTGTCATAAAAATGCCACTGTCGCATAATCCGGTATTGCGCTGGTCTTGAAACTTGTTTATAGCAAGTCTTGATAACCAGTTCCTTATGGAATTGCCGGTTCAAATCCGGCCGGTGGCGCTTTTCTTACTACGAAGTGATAAAATAATCGAAAAGTTTATAAATAGCAAATCTTTCTAACAAATTATGATACATAACAATATAATTCCAGAATTATGTAAAGAAATAGGTCATAAATTAGCTCTTAAAGAGAAGAGTCAAGAATATAATTTAGATGTAAAAAAAAGACACGAAAATGACTTAGTAGATTTAACAAACCTTCATTCTTGGTGGCTAGAATTTCCTGCTTTAAGAAGAAAAGTTTTCACGGTAGGAAAAAATGAAAGAGAGATAAAAAGAATGTTAAAAAGAGAATCTAGATGTGGAGCTAAAAGAGTTAAAAAAGCTTGGGACTATTTAAGAGCTTATCCACAAGTTTTAGATAACTTAAATCATCAATTAATTGTTAAATTAGGTAATATTGTTGAACCTGATAATGAACAAGCTCAGAATTTAGGAACCCTAGTACTTGGCAATAATGAAGGATATCGTACTGGTTCTGTCACATTAGGCATCCCAGGATATACACCCCCAAATGCAAGAAAAGTTCCAGAATTAATGACAAAATTATTTGAAGAAGTAAAAACAATAGAAAATCCTGTAGAAGCAGCAATCTATTTACATTTAAGAGTTGCTGGAATTCAACCACTTAAATTTGATGGTAACAAGAGAATGTCAAGGTTGTTACAAAACAGAATATTGTACGAAAACAATTTACCTCCTGCTACAGTTCCAATTGGAGAAAGGGTACATTATATTGAAACTTTATCAGAAGCTTTAATTGGACATCAAGAAGAAGATATAAAGAAAATTAAGCCACTGTATACATATTTAGCAGGAAAAATTAATACTCATTTAGATCAACGAACAATGTAAGATATTTTTAACTTTTTTATTTTTTCTTTTAAATTATTTTTAGAATTATTTTAAATTTAAACATCAACCATTTCAATTTCGATATTAAGATTTTCAGGAATTGGTACTCTCATCACCAATCTCAAAGTTCTTTCATCGGCAGAAATGTCAACTAATCTTTTATGGATCCGCATTTCATAACGTTCCCAAGAAGCTTTTCCATCACCGCAAGGAGATTTCCGAGTGGTAACTTTTAATTTTTTTGTGGGCAAAGGAATAGGTCCACGAAGTTCAACTCCTGTTTTATCAGCTATCTCTTTAATATCAGTACAGATCTGATTGATTTTACTGATATCAATGCTTGCTAATTTTATTCTTGCTCTTTGCGCCATTTTTATATATTTATTACAGGGTAAATTTCTTCACCATGCTTCTATTAACCCGGGTTTCGGGTCATTTATAAGCTTTTCCCCTAAAGAAAAAAAAAGGGTTAAAAAAAAAATTACATTTCTTTCTTAGTTAAATCAATACACATTCCTGCTGCAACAGTAACACCAGAATCTCGGATTGCAAATCTACTCATTTGCGGAATTTCTCCGTTCTTCTCAATTACAAGAGGTTGTACAGGTCTTAATCTAACAATTGCTGCATCGCCGTTTCTTAAAACGTCTTTGTTTTCAGTCACTTCGTTACCAGTTGCAGGATCTAACTTTTTAATAATCTCAACAAACTGACAAGCAACCTGGGCTGTATGAATATGGAATACCGGAGTATAACCAACAGTTACAACACTAGGATGCGACATGATAACAATTTGAGCAGTAAATTCAGTTGCTACACTTGGTGGGGCATCAGCAGGGCCAATAACGTCTCCACGAGCAATATCTTTCTTTCCGAATCCACGCACGTTAAATCCAACGTTGTCACCAGGACCAGCTTCTTTAACT
>Ga0075122_10000672_pt1 | contig 26099 bp, 30 predicted proteins | sample AntAceMetag02UKB_FD_69790 | JGI IMG/M metagenome (GOLD analysis project Ga0075122, IMG submission 69790) | Saline lake microbial communities from Ace Lake, Antarctica - Antarctic Ace Lake Metagenome 02UKB | ecosystem: Environmental > Aquatic > Non-marine Saline and Alkaline > Saline | place...
TGTTAATTAATGAGAAAGATATTGATATCGCAATTAAAGCTTTTAGAGATTATGGTTTTAAGGTTGAATAATGAAAGCGTGCCCCTAAACAGAAAATGGAATTATACAAAAGAGTTAATCAACAGGAACTAAGGAAATGGATTAAAGAGGGAACTATTCCTGCTACAGAAACATTTGTAAATAATCCACAAAGAATATTTGAAGAAGAAAAACCTAGGGGATTAAGTTTAGTTTTACAAGTACAACATAATCCTCAACTTTTCTATCATGAATTCTTTAATTCTGATTCTGATTGTAGAATTTACAGAACGTGTACTCCAGTAGAATTTGGAAATCTGAAAGTAGATATTTTAAGTTTAGGAGAATTAGCAAATCAAAGTTATCAATAAACAACCGCAACCACGACGCCTTTAATTTCGTTGAATCTAACTTTGAACGGATCTTCGAATTTGTTATTATCGCCTTTGACCAAGAAATATATTCCTTCTTCATCTTCTCCTCTTTCAGTTACACGATGGATAATTACTCCATAACTGCTTTGATAAGAAATAACATCCCCCACATTAATTTGGTTGGCATCATCTGGCAAGATTTCAATTGCATGGCTGGTTTCATCAATGAACGGATCCATAGAATTTGTATTAGTGAAAGTTGCCCAAGAAGCATCTTCAATATCTAAAGTGATTTTATTTTTATAAACTTTAATTTGATTTTCTTTAACCCAATCGCTAGGAGAGAATAATTCTTCTCCGCCTAAAATATTTGAGGGAATTTGTTTATCTGATAACGAAATAACTCCGATTGAAAAGATTACTAATAGTACTGAAAATATAATTAAGAATACTTTAACCAGCCCCATAGTTACTATTTTAGAGTAGTTGGTATTTAAAGATGCGTGTAGTGGAAAGGTAGTTTTGAAGAATAACTATTAGAATAATTACATAAAGCTTTCTAAACTCAAATTAATCAAACCTTCTTTGGCTTGCATATCTTTGAAATTTTTATCGATGTTTATGAATAGCTGGCCGTTACAGAAAGTCCTGCAAAGTGGAATGCCTTTAGCAGAAATACTAGAAATGCATTCGGGTATTAAAGAATTAGGTAATTGGGAACGGTTTCCAATTTCTTGGAAAGATAAAGGTTGCTCTTCAGTATAAAGGGTTAAGAAGACTTTCCTTTCAGTCTGGTTTAAAGATTCAACTTCTGGCTTATCTAAACTACGACCCTGAGATAATTGTAAATGATCTATTCTAGAAGATAACTTTTCAATCTTTAAATCAAGTTCTTGAAGGTAGTCAAACATAGTTTGAATTTCAGAAGTATTTTCATTAATTGCTGAGAGATGTTCTTCTAAAGCGTTTCTAACGTTATGAAATTCTCCACGAATGCTTTTATATAGGTTTGACATTTTTTTTAGTATAAACCCCTCTTAGAAAGAACAGACAAAGATGACTGTTCTCTTACTACCACCCGTTATTTAAACAAATCTTAAGGGTTTAAATATGTTTCGATTTTGCAACGTGTAGTTATTTTTATGTAGTTAGAAAAGGTTATAAAATGAGAATTAATTTCTTGGACAAAATTAACTTCATTTTAAATAGTAAACGAAATGGCGTTCTGCCTCAGAACTTTTTTCGTTTAATATTATTAAAGGGAATAATTTTCTGAAAGGTTCTTTTTGTAGAAAGTGTTAAAAAAGTCATTTCAAACAATCATTTAAATATTTTATCTCGCCATTAACAACTTCAAATTCTCTTAATCTAAGACTCTCACCATCTTGTTCGATTAATCTTTTCTCATATTTATCTGTTACTGGATTTTTAATATACAAAACGGATTCTAAGGTCCCACCACCATTAACATCTTCGTTTTGAGCATCAATTATATCATCACCAATCCTAGTAGTAATATAAATTGCATTTTGAGATAATTTTGTACTAACTTCTTCTTTTTCTGCTCCATCTTGATATTTCGAAAAAAAGTATAATCCTACAATCACAGCCAATCCGATAAGAGGTACTTTCAAACTAGAAAGACTATAAGTATCTCTCCAAGAAGGTAATCTTGGTTTAACTCCGTTAGTTTCTGGTTCAATCATGTTTTAAGTCAAGTTAACTTTGTTTATTAAGATTTCCATGATTAAAAAGATAATATTATAAAAAAAAGAGTTTTCTTAATTCTTATGTCCGTTAGATCAAAGAAAGATTTAGAAGTACAGCTAAGCAAACTAAAGAATTTCGCAGAACCATCTCTTGAGTTGGAACAATATGCTACTCCTGATTCGATTGCTGCAGAATGGATTTGGCAGATGGCTTTACGCGGAGAAGTTGCAGGGAAGATTTTCTTAGATGCGGCTTCCGGACCGGGGATCATAGGAATTGCTTTATTATTAATGGGAGCAAAGAAAATTTACTTTGTTGACAAAGATGAATCGGCAATGAAATTATGTATGGATAATTACAATCAAATAAATGAAGAATATGAAATTGGTGAAGCTGAGTTTATTATTAACGATATTTCTTTATTTGATGAAGAAGTAGATATAACTGTTCAGAATCCGCCCTTTGGAACTAAAACAGAACATGCGGACAAGAAATTCTTAGAGAAAGCTTTTTCTGTATCTAAAGTTGTTTATTCGATGCACAAATATTCTACAAAATCTTTTGTAGAAGCGATTGCCAAAGATTTTAAATTTGAGATCACTCATTTCTGGCGTTATGATTTCCCGATTAAAGCAACGTTCATGCATCACAAGAAACCGGTTAAAATGGTAGATGTTGGATTGTGGCGAATGGAAAAAGTTTAGATATTTATTCTCCAGCACACAAATATTTATATTACCAAAATAAACATTTAAGTTAAAATAACAACAAATGAATTTGCAGATGAAAAATTAAGAGAAGTTATTTCTAAATTAGAATTTGGAGAATATGAGAGAAACGTTACTGCCTGTACTGAAATACCTGGACAATTTAATATCCCAACAATCCATGCTTCTATCACTTACAAATTTGAGAATGGTTTACAGATTAAAGCAAATCCAGTTACTGTTAAAAAATTACCAATTGGAATAAATTATCAAAGGGTTTCTTTAAAAGATTATTTAGAATTTGAAAAAGAAGAGGCAGAAGAAGAAAAAGGTGTCAGAGAACTTGAAAGTCAATATGAAGCTGAACATAGTGCGGCACTAACAAAATGGGAAGAAAGCGCCCCTGCAAAGAAAGAAGGCAAAAAAGAAGAAAAAAATAGTAATAGTTTTCCAACTATAGATATGCATCAACTAACTAGACCAAGTCCAAAAATAATTAGTAGATCTCTTGGTGGGAAAAAAGGAGATTTAGGAATATTAATTTGCAATTATGAGGATACTGAATGTTTAACTGCGATGCACATTTCTGCAACTGTAACTTATCAACCTCCAGGGGCAACGATGAATTATAGTGTTTTAAAAACGACAACTGATATTAAAGAAGGAGATTTAACAAAAATTATGGACCAATTGAAGGAAAAGTATGGTGTTGAGATTTCTCATAAAGATGGCATGATGGTTAGGGGAAGTCATAACGGAGTGAACTTACATTTACCCGCACCAGTTAAATCAAAAGAATATCAGAATAATATTTTCTCATTACCATTAACTCCAGAAATGTCTAAAGATGAGATGGTGGGTGCAATTAGGAATGTTTATCGAGCAGGAGAAGCTTTCAAAGCTGGTTATAATATATTGAGTGAAGAAAGAGATATTAGAATAAGACATGAAGAAAATGTTGAAAAAAGAAGACAAAGTTCTGTTTTAAGAAAGTTTTAATACCAAACATTTTTATAATATTTAATATTCTATTAAGTTATATAAAGGGTGAACGATGGAAAATTCTGTAAATTATCACGCATTGGATGAAGAGAACTGTTTGAAAGTATTGAAAGCTACAAAAAAAGGCTTAAGCAACGCTGAAGCTGAGCACAGACAACAAGTTTATGGTTTGAATGAATTAAAGACCGAACATACAGTTAGTCCAATCAAAATATTCTTAGAACAATTTTCCAGCCCATTGATTTGGATTTTATTATTTGCTTTAGTAGTTTCAATCTTCTTACAAGAGGTTACAGATGCAATTGTAATTGCAGTAATCGTAATTCTTAACGCAGTTCTTGGATTTATGCAAGAGTACAGAGCAGAAAAAGCAATTGAAGCTTTGAAGAAAATGGCTTCTCCCAAAGCCAAAGTGCTTCGTAATGGAAAAGAAATCAAAATTGAAAGCAAATATTTAGTTCCTGGAGATATTATTATCTTAGAGACAGGCGATAAAGTTCCTGCTGATGCCAGATTGATTGAAATTCATACTTTACAAACTCAAGAAGCGCCATTAACTGGAGAATCTCAACCAGTAACAAAAGTAGCAGATAAACTTGTTGAAAAGACGCCTTTAGCAGAAAGAAAGAATATGGTTTATGCAGCAACAATTGTTTCTCAAGGAAGAGCAAGAGCAGTAGTAGCTTTCACGGGAATGCAAACACAAGTAGGAAAAATTGCGACATTAATCAAAGAAGCGCATGAAAAAGAAACTCCTTTACAAAAAAAACTTAAACAATTAGGGAAGTATCTTACCATTGCTGTTGTGATAGTGGCAGTAATGATTTTCTTTGCAGGAATATTTTCTGGACATCCTATTGAAACAATGTTCTTAACGGCGATTGCTTTAGCAGTAGCAGCTATCCCAGAAGGATTGCCAGCAGTAATTACAATCTCTTTAGCATTAGGCGTGCAGCAGATGATTAAGAAGAATGCTTTAGTAAGAAAGTTACCTTCTGTAGAAACTTTAGGTAGTGTTAATGTTATTTGTACAGATAAAACTGGAACATTAACTCATAATGAAATGACCGTAACAAAAATTTATGCTAATAATGTTGAATACGAAGTTACCGGTTCTGGTTATGAACCAAACGGAGTATTTGCAATTAATAAAAAGTTAGCCAACCCAGAATTACTTTACAAATTATTAAAGATTGGTGCTCTATGTAATGATGCTCAATTTTCAGGACCAAAAAATAAAAGAGAAATTCTTGGTGACCCTACAGAAGCAGCATTAATCGTTTCTGCAGAAAAAGCTGGCCTTACCAAAAAAGAATTAAACAAAAAAGAAGATAGAAGTGATGAAATTCCTTTTAGTTCTGAAAGGAAAATGATGACCACCATTCATGGAAAGGTTTCTTACACTAAAGGTGCTCCCGATATGCTTATTGAAAAGTGTGATCGGATTTTGATTAATGGTAAAGTACAAAGATTAAACCGTTCTAAAATAAAAGAAATTCTTAAACAAAATGAAGATTTTGCAGGACAAGCTTTACGAGTGTTAGGATTTGCTTACAATGAAAACTTTAGAAAGAGAGAAGATGCTGAGAAAGATATGATCTTTGTAGGATTACAAGCAATGATTGATCCGCCAAGAGAAGAAGTTAAAGATTCTATTAAAAAATGTCAAGATGCAGGAATTAGAGTAATCATGATTACTGGTGACCAAATTGCTACGGCAAAAGCTATTGCTAAAGAATTAGGCATTACTGGTAGGGCAGTTAAAGGAGAAGAATTAGAAAAAATTAATCTGATCAAAGAAATAGATGAGATTGGCATATTTGCCAGAGTTAATCCTGAACACAAATTAAATATTGTTAAAGCTTTGAAAGAGAAAGGTTACGTTGTAGCAATGACTGGTGACGGTGTTAATGATGCCCCAGCATTAAAGAAAGCTGACATTGGTATCTCAATGGGGATCAGTGGAACAGACGTGGCTAAAGAAGCTTCTGACATGATTCTTACTGATGATAATTTTACTTCGATTGTGAGTGCGGTTGAAGAAGGTCGAGGAATATTTGATAACATTAGAAAATTTGTAAATTATTTATTATCCAGTAATTTGGGTGAGATTACGGCAATCTTCTTTGCATTTATTTTATCGCCATTCTTATTTCCGGGTGCTGCTTTAGTGTTACCATTAACAGCAATTCAAATCTTATGGGTGAATTTAGTTACAGATGGATTACCCGCTGTTGCTTTAAGTTTAGACCCGCATTCTAAAGGGATCATGCAACGTAAACCTAGGCCGGCTCATGAAAGTATCCTTTCTAAAAGTTCATGGGTAGACATCGTTGTTTTTGGTACATTGATTGGTGTTGCTACTTTGATTTTGTTCTTTCTTTATCACGGTTCAGGAGCGGCTAAAGCGCAAACGATTGCTTTTACTGCTTTAGTAGTTTTTGAGATTGTAAGAATTAGAATGATTAGAAGCGATTACAAATTGGGAATGTTTAGCAACAAATGGTTAGTAGCAGCAATCTTTGGGTCATTCTTATTACAGTTGGCAGTTATTTACACGCCACTTGCGAAAGTGTTTGGCACGGTACCTTTAGAATTGCTTGATTGGGCAGTGATTGGCTTTACTGCTTTGATTCTGCTAGGGTTACATTGGGTTTATGTGGTTGTTAAGAAAAGGATGGGCAAGTAGATGGAAGACGATTGCGAAGCAAAATCATTGGAAGAAAAGTTAGGTCCAACAATTGTGTTTAATTCTCCTGTTGAATATTTAGGTGGAGGATTGCATTGTATTTCTTTTAAGTATGATCTCCCAGGAAATAATCAGCTACATCTAGCTTATGATAAGGTTGCAAGTGTTTTTGTTGATGGAAAGTTAAGATGGCAAAACCAACATCATCCTACCACTGAACCCGTTCAGGCAGAAGGTGCAGAATTAGTTTTAGCACCAGATTTATTATATAAACATAAAAAGGAAAAGACTTTACGTTTTGGCAGAGCGGATGATACTACAAAAGAAAATCTAAAAATTATAGCAAAACAAGTTAGCATTGTTTATTATGGTAGCGAGCAACGTTGGCTTTAATCAAAGTATTCAACATCGTGACTAGTAATTGTTATTTCTTTTCTTCGTTTTTTATTTTCTGAGAAACTTGATCTGGAGAAACTAGGTTTAGGAGTATCGACAATAACTTCTTGCGGTTGATCTTTCATTGTAATCGCTTTGATCTCGTTTACTTTGGCCATATTAATATTACCGCAATTAATACAATTGAAATATGTGCCGAACTTTCCCACTCTCGGTTCAAGCCAAGAACCGCAAGTACATTTTACTTCTTGTAAAACAGATTGGGTATGAAACCGACAGACCTCTACACCAGCTTCGTTCTTTTGGGTAGCTAACTTATCGCAGAACGGACAATTAACTTGCTTAGAACTGCCGTAAACTTTCTTTGCTTTGAATTTCATGATAGAATGAAAATTTAAATGGTTTATAAGTTTAACTTAATAACCAAAAAACAATTAAAGCCAAACCATATTTTAAGAGATATGTACACTTATATTGATACAAATGAAGAATTGAAAGAAATCTGTAATGAATTAGAAAAAGAAGCGGAACTAGGCATTGATTTAGAATGTGAAAACAATCTTCACCATTACGGAGCATATATTTCTTTAATTCAGATTTCTAATAAAAGTAAGAATTATGTGGTTGACATTTTGAAAGTTACTGATATAAAACCGTTAATCAAAATTCTAGAAGATAAAAACATTCAGAAAATATTTCACGGTTCTGATTTTGATATGAGAATGTTAAACAGTCAATTTAATTGCAAACCAAAGAATATCTTTGACACTCAGGTTGCAGCGTTATTGTTAGGGAAAAAAGATATTGGATTAGGTCATTTAATCCAGGAATATTTTAATGTTGAAAAGATAAAAAAGTTTCAGAAAGCAGACTGGACTAGAAGACCGTTAACGGTTGAGATGTTAGATTACGCTTCTGGAGACACAATTTATTTAGTAAGGTTACGTGACGTTTTAGTAAAAGAACTGAAAGAGAAAGGCCGTTTGGAATGGGCAGAAGAAGATTTATTATTATTAGAAAAGAAAGAATGGATTTACGAAGAAGGAAAATTCAATACGGTCAAAGGTTATTCACATTTAGAACCGAAAGAGAAAGCGATCTTCAAACGCTTATATGATTTAAGAAATGATTTGGCTAAAAAAGTAGATCGGCCAATACACTTCGTTATTAACAACAAACAGTTAATTGGATATACTGTTGAACCACCAAAAGATTGGTCACGGGTTAGAGGTGTTCATCCGATTATTAGAAAGAATGCAAAATTATTTTCTATAGAAGTTCAGAAAGGAGGTAAAGAAAAGATTGAGATAGAGAAAAGAGAAATTAAAAAACTATCTCTGAACAAAAAAGCACAACTTGACCAGTTAGAATTATTTCAAGTAAAATTAGCAGAAGAATTAGAGATTATGAAATATTTGATTATGAACAAAGAACAAATGATTGCGATTGTTGTTTCTGAAAGTTTAGATGGGTTAAAGAACTGGCAGAAAGAGTTAGTTGAAGAAGAATGGAAGAGAATTTCAGCAGAGATTCAATAAGTGTTCTCGGAAGAAGTTCATTTCTTTTGGGAATTTGTTAATTTTTTCTAAAAGATGTTTATTGCTTTTCTTAAGTCGTTTAATTTCTTCTGAAGTTAAGCCAGAAGAAGTTTGATAAGAAATTTTTGCCTCTAAAACTGTTCTCTTTGTTTCTGTGATTTTTGTAATATTAAATTGTTTGGGTTCGTTGTAAATGAGAGTGTCTTTCTGCAATCCAAAAGTAGATGTAGAAATTAAGTCAATGTTATCTTGATTTTCTTTTAGAAAATTAATAGTGTCCATAAATTCTTCTTTTGTTTCTGTAGGGAAACCAAACATAATATAGAGTACATTTTTTATTCCTGCTTTCTTAGAATTAGTTAAGACGTTTTTAACATCTTTTGTATTTGTACCTTTCTGCATTAGTTTTAGAATTCGATCATTGCCAGATTCTACACCCCAAATTATAATCTTTAATCCAGACCCTGCTAAAGTCTTTAAAGTGATTTCATCCAAATCTTTAGTTGGTCTTAGTTGGCACATCCAAGAAACATTTAATGGTTTTAAGAGATCTGCTAATTGCAATAATCTTTTCTTAGAAATCATATCATCAATGAAAAAGAATTGTTTCTGTTTTGAATTAATAATAGTTTGTTTAATTTCTTCTAATGGAAATTCACGATATTGCTTATTTTGATGGTGAGTACAGAAAGTACATTTGCGATAAAAACAAGTACTGGTTGTTTTGATTGGAATTACCGGTTGGGCAAGGAAGTAATCTTTCAATGGAAATATGTTGAAATTTAGTGCTTGGTTACAAATTAATTGATTATGATTGGTTTTTTCTTTGGTCAAGTATTCTAATAATTCAACTTCATTATTAAGATATCCATCAACAGCAAGTTTGATTTTATCATTTACTGCTGGACCGCCAACAACAGTTTTGATGTTAAGTTTCTTCAATTCTTTAATTAATGCTAACGAATAAAAAGCCTGACTAGAATAAACGATACTGAAGGCAACTATATCAGCTTTTTTATCTTTGAGTTGTTCAAGAATTCGTTCTGTTAATTTGGAGAGTAATTCTGGATCTTGGTCTTTAACAACTTTCAAATTATTCTCAGAGTAAGTAGTTTTTGTAATCTGATGATATTCTTTAGAAATCTTTTCATATTCTTCTCTTGAATAATTCTTAGTAAAATTTTGAAAGTATTGTTGATACTTAGAAAACTTTAATTGATGAAATTCTAGATTTAAATCTAATAGTTTTGTGTTTATAGTTGAATTTTCTTTTAGAAAAGAAGAAAGATTAGCTAGCGAATATGGCGGACTAGCTGGAGTACAAAACGGTGGATAAATTAGTAATATGTTCATCTAACTTAATTTTTAATCTTACTTTAAAAAATGTTTGTTAGTTTCCATTATCTGCTTTCCACTTGTGCCAGCCTTTATGTTCTCGATCATAAGAACCATCGGCTAACTTTCTTTTAGGAAATAAAGTTCCGCCGGATTTATGTTGGCCAAAAGCAAGTTTTGCACCGCAAGCTTTACACTTCAATTCGTAATAATCATTTCCCTCTACTGTTCTAACAATGAATTGTAAGTTGTCATTATTACATTGGCCGCAGTTAGATTCATCGAAGATCTCTTGAAATTCAGATAATTTCTTAAAAGCATCTTTAGCAGAATCAGATTCAATATCAACGTTTAAACGTTGGTTTTTAGTAGTATAGTTTATTTTCATGTTAAGAATAATATTATAACTTGTTTATATATTTTGCCCGCACCTGACCAGTGCGGGAGTGGGTCTTAAAAGTCAGAATTTAAACATAATGATGTATATGTAAAATATCTCATCTACCCTTACGAGACTTCGAATCTCTAACTCTCAGCATCCATAAGTGATAAATATCCACACATTCGTATATACTTTGTTAAGTCTAAGTTTTTGTGACCTTTGATGAAACTACGCTGTCGCTAACTATCTTCTTTTTGACTGGTGCCTTTATTATGTGAACTTTAAGAATTAAATCATAGGGGGAACTTAAGAAAAATGGCAAGAATACGAATTTCCGAACAAGTAAAGTATCTAGTAAAAGAGTGGGATACCATAGATGGATTTAGACGCCCAACCGAGTTGATTCTAGGAGAGGATAGATCTTTTTCTTTTAGTGATCACTTTGGAAATCAACCTCTAGTTTTAATTATTGATAATAAGCTTTTCCGCTATGAACGAAAAATTGTTGAAAAAGATAGTGTTCTGTTGATGGGTCCGAGACACGGAAATGTAAAAAAAAGATACCAAATATTACAAGTAATAATGAGATAGTTTATTTTTCTAAATGAAGAAATAACATAACACTTTTTTTCTTAAGTCCCCCTTTCTAAATAAAGAATGATAGACTTTCAATGGGAAATAAATTTGATTTTTTCTTATTATGAGTAAATCTTATATATTCATAATTTAATATATTACTATGCAAAAACAAAACACTCCTAAAATATTACTACCTATTATCATAGTTTTCATACTGATTATTTTATTTGGAATTGGTTTAGGCTTTCTTTATTCATCTTTGCCTGAACATCATCCAGAAAAAAATAAACAATTTTGCGAAAACGCAGGCGGAGAATGGACAGATAATCAAACATGTCTCCTCTCCTACAAAAAGACCGACGAAATATGTACAGATGGAGGACAGTGCATAAGTGGAGTATGTTTTCCACCAATATTAACTGATGAACAAAAAATTAATCTTAACAATGGTCCTTTGAAAGATATGGAAGGAACTTGTTATCCTGAAGAGCTAGTAACTGGTTGCGTTGAACAAGTTCTCATGGGAACAGTTTCAAAGAAATCTATGTGTTTAGACGATTAATTAAAAATTATGGATACTAAGATAGATAACAAGGGTTAAGTACAATAATTTCTATACACCACACAAGCAAAAACTATTTAAACGATTACAATTCCCTTCTTGTTGAGGTGGAAATGTTTGTTAACTAATAGCTTTGTTCATATACCAGGAATCAATAAAGAAAAAGAAGCAGTAATCTGGCAGAATAATATTCTTAACTGGCAGGAATTCTTAGATAATAGTCACAAATTAAATTTAAAAGATAAAGAACTAGCTCATTCTTTTATAGAAAATTCAATCTCTGCCTGCAATAGTAAAGATTATGGTTTCTTTCTAAGCAATTTACCTAGTAATGAACATTGGCGAGTATACAAGCAATTCAACTGCTGTTTTTTAGATATTGAAACTACCGGATTAAGTAAAAATTATTGTGATGTTACGGTAATTGGTTTATATGATGGAAATGAATCAAAGATTTTTATTAACGGGAAAAATCTAGATCAATTCCCAGCAGAGATTGCCAAGTATTCAACAATCATAACTTTCAATGGTAAATGTTTTGATGTTCCTTTTCTGAAATCTAAATTTCCAGAGATTGATTTCAACAAATTCCATATTGATCTTCGTTATGCAATGAAAGAACTGGGTTTTGTTGGTGGTTTGAAAAAGATTGAGAAAGAAGTTGGTATCACTCGGGATGATGATTTACAGGACATTTCTGGTTTTGATGCAATTAGGTTATGGAAACAATATCAACGAGGAGACGAAGAAGCATTGAACTTATTAGTCAAGTATAACATCGCTGATATTGAAAACTTAAAAATTCTAATGGATTTTACTTACGAGAAGCTAAGGAATAAATGTTTCATTACGCAGATTGAAGAGTAAGATTTATATCTATCAAACAGATTTCTAACAAAGATGGAGAGAGTACAGAAGATTTTATCGAACCGAGGTTATTGCTCTAGAAGGAAAGCTGAAGACTTAATCAAAGATGGCAGAGTTAAAGTTAACGGGAGAGTTATTTCTATTGGTGATCAAGCTACAAACAAAGCTGAGATTACTGTAGATAATGAACCAATAGACAGACCAAGAAGAATATATATCATGTTCAACAAACCGTTAAAGTGTGTTACCGCATTAACAGATTCTCAATTACCAACAGTAATGGACTATATCGACATTCCAGAAAGAGTTTTTCCTGTTGGAAGATTAGATTACGATACGTCTGGCTTATTATTGTTTACAAATGATGGAGATTTTGCTAACAGAGTTATGCATCCTCGGAATGAAGTTAAGAAAACTTATCACGTAATGCTTACTTCTCATATTACGGATGAAGAAATTAGAGAAATTAAAGCTGGAATTGAATTAAGGGACGGAAAAACTTCTCCCGCAAGAATTAAAAAATATGATCGTAAATATTTAGAAGTAACAATTCAAGAAGGGAAAAATCAGATTATTAAAAGAATGTTTAAAAGATTAGGTTTTCGAGTGAAATCTTTGAAACGGGTTGCGATTGGCCGATTAACAATGGGAAAATTAAAAATGGGCGAATTTCGAGAGTTAACAAAGAAAGAAATTGATAAGATCTTTATTGATATTATTATTCCTAAAGCTAAGAAAAAATAAAGTATATTCTCGAGTAAATAGCTTAGCACCAAAAGGTTCCATAACATTTTTATATCAGATATTTTAAAAATGAATATATCAAGAGATCAGGGGGAAATATGGCAAAATTAAGAACAAATATCACTTTTACCGCAGAAAAACCAAATAAGATAATATTCCACAGAGATAACCAAGCAGTTGGTGGTGCAGAATTAGTTTATCAAGCAGATAAACCAAACTCAGAACAAGAAGGAAAGATTCATGTTTATGGTTTTTCTAGTTATAGTGGCCCTTGGGGATGTGGTGACTTTCGTGGACAAGATGCTACGTTCTATTTTTCAAAAGAAGCTCAAGGAATAATTTATGATCAGAAAGTTAATAATCAGCATTTTGCATTAACATTAACTATCAGACAAGATCAAACCCCACTTTATCAAGCAGAGATTCAATTATTTGAAAAGACTGGACTAATTGATCTTAATCCCGTTGATTCCGAAAAAATAACAGAAGTTGGGATTACAAGAGATGGCACAAAAATAGCTCGGATTTATTCAGAATTGCAAAGTGAATCTAATCCTAGGATGAAATTGCCATTCCCTTACAATTCAAGATTATCAGAAAGTACGATACAAGTATGTGGTTTTGAACAGGGTGGAATTGAACATTATTCTCGAGCCAGAGATTATCAGGTGAAAGTAAAATTAGATTCAATAGTAGGGAAAAATTTTGTTAATGCTGGATTTGAATCTGTAGCTAGTTCTAAAAAAGAGATAATTCAACAATTGACTACTTCTCTTACTGGATTAGAACCAACAGTAAAAACTTGGATTCCAGAATATGACCCCACTAGAAAATTTGGGAAATTAGTTGATTTAATATCAATGTTAGGGTTAGAAGATAGAATTGAATAAAAAAAGAGAAAAAAGTAAAAAATAAAAAAGTTTAATCACTTCTACGAGTCATTTCCCGAGAACGATGTTGAGTAGATGGTCGACTCATACTTCTTGAACGAGAACCGCCAGAGTTTCCACCAGAATTTCCGCCATAGCTTCTTCCGTTACTTCCGTTAGAACTTCCACTAGAACGTCCACCGTAACTTCTTCCGTTACTTCCGTTAGAACTTCCACTAGAACGTCCGCCGTAACTTCTTCCTGAATGATGACCATGTTGGTTTCGGTGTCCACCAACATCCCGGTGACCACTATACCTTCTTCTGTTACCTTCTGATTGTTCGTCTCGGATACGAGCTTCGAATCTTAACTTAGGGAATTCAGGAGTTTGAATCTCATTAATCTCTAAATCGAATCTATCAAAGATATGATTGAAAACGTCATAATCTCGCTCACTCAAAAGAGTGATTGCTTTACCCTGTTCTCCAGCACGAGCAGTTCTTCCAATTCTATGAATATATTCCTGTGGGTCTCGAGATAAATCATAATTAAATACGTGTGTTACGCCTTTAATATCTAATCCACGAGCAGCAACTGCAGAGGCAACAAGAACGTTCAACTTATCTTTATTGAATCTTTCAATTGTAGTTAACCTTTTATTCTGACTCATTTTACCGTGAATCATTTCTGCTTTAATTCCGTTAGCTCTCAAATTAGGTGTTAACATTTCAACAGTTGAACGAGATGAACAAAAAATCATTACTCGGTCAGTAGCTTCAGTTTTTAACAAATGAACTAATAAAGAAAACTTTTGGTTGTGTGGAATATTGTAATAATGTTGTTCCAAGAATTCTTGTTTAACATGTTTATCAGCTTCCGCAACAACAGGATTGTTCATGTGCGTATTCTTAATGTGTTCAATTTCATTAGAAATTGTTGCACCAAACAATAAAATTTGTCTTCCCTTAGGTGTTTGAGATAAAATTCTTTCAATATCTTCAACGAAACCCATTTCAACCATCTTATCTGCTTCATCTAAAACAAAACATTTTACGTCTGGAAATTTAATATTTCCTCTCTGTAAATGGTCTAACAATCTTCCAGGTGTTGAAACAACAATATCTGCTTTTCTCATTTCTCTAACTTGTGGATCTAATGAAACTCCACCATAGACAGTAGCAATATTACATCTCTTATACTTAGAAAATTTCTTTAATTCATTAGCAATTTGTACTGCTAATTCTCTTACCGGTGACATGATTATTACTTGTAATCCTTTACCAGGTTTAATATTTTCAAGTACAGGAACTCCAAAAGCTACAGTTTTACCTGAACCAGTGTAAGACATTCCAATAACATCTTTTCCTTCTAAGATTAAAGGGATTGCCATCTCTTGAATCTTAGTCATATCAACAATGCCTTCTTCTTCCAATGCTTTACTTATTTCTGCATTTACTTTTACGTTTTTAAATAACATTTTATTTATTTCTCCTTTGAACAAACGAGAAATCCTTTTTGGATTTCTGTTCATTCCTCACTTTCGCTCGGAACAAACTATGCTTTACTAAACTTTAGTTTAAATAAATCTTGAAACAGAATAAGTATAAATTTAATAATTAAAACTCACTGTCTCCGCCTATTCAATATAGCATTAATTTGTGAGGTGGCTTTATAAATGTATCGGAGAAAAATGAGAGATGAGTTACTGCCCAGTAACAAAAGATTTATAAACCGCCTATTTAATTTTTATAATTATGAAAATTGAAACCCGTATACGTCCAACTTTTCAGGTCAATACTAGTTGGGTTGAACTAGTAGAACTTAATCCAGAACCATTCTGTGATTTACCTCCACACCCTTCAATATTGTCACTTAATGGACATAGTTATTTTAGTCCCGCATTTATTCTAAGGACATTAGCTTTTGCTTTTCAACAGGCAGATTTTACTATTGATCAACCTCCTAAAGTTTTAAGTTTAGGAACTGGGGGAAATACTTATGAAGAAGTTAATGCCATGTCATATTTAACAACAGGAAATGTTCAAGAATATTTAGGGATTGAGATTAATCCCTGCCGAGCACATTACGACACACAATCTTTAGAGAACCTTCCTTATGCCAAAAGTGTAACAGGGGATGTAAGAGAACTAGAGAAAATGGTTTCTGGACAATGGGATATAGCTTTGGTCAGAAACCCTGAAATTGGTGTGAATGGAAAAGGTCACACTACTTGGGGAATGGCAACTGCAAAACTAAAACCTTATCTTACTGATAATTCTCTTTTGGTTATGACCACTATGTCTGCGCAAGAAATGCAAGATGCTTTTAGAGTTCTTAAAAGAAATGATTACGAAAATATTAAAGCCATAAAGAATCCGGCGCCAGGGCCAGTAGTTGGAATCCATAAAACACAAAGGATGACTTATTGCTCTGATAATCATATCATTACGGCAAGAAAATAAGAAATCGTTATCCTCTCTTACAATAATCTTTATATAATCTTAAGCAATAACTAATTCTTATGGCAGAACTAAACTTAAAACCACTTGAAGACAGAATTGCTCCGCATTTAGAAGAAGGACAAATAGCACCTACTGTTAGTATTGTCAATCAAATTTTAAAAGAATCAATAGATAACAATGCTAGAACATTTACTTTCACTGACGCAGGAGAGAAAGGAGTACAAGTAGATGTTACTTATCAAGATGAAGATCCTAAGACAACGTATTTACCATCAAAGTTTAAAAGCTTAATTAGATCAAGAATTAGAATGATGTGTGGTTTAGATTGCACACAAGAAGTTGAAGAATCAGAAATGAAGATTGAAGTCTTTTTTCAAAGAAACGAATATAATTTATTGAAACATAGGTATCATAGAGAGGCAACTTATGATGTTTCTTTTACAACTGAAAGTGGATTGCCATTACGTGTTGAATTAAACAAATTAGATTTATATCGACAAGATTTAATGGAAAATGTTTTAGATGAGACAGAAATTAAATTATATCATAGAGCTCAAGAGAAAATCGAAGCAATTCTTGCAGATAACATAACAGAACACCTATCAGATTATAATTTAATTATTCTAGGTTTGCCTATAGATAGAATGAAAGATACAGAGGTTCATGTTAGAACTTTATATGAAAAATAAAAAAATCATCCGAAATAATCAGCTTTAACTTCTTTAATTTCTTTTGCTCTCGCAGTAGAGAAGTAGTCAGCCAATTTCTCATAAGCTTCCTCAACTTCTTTATCCACAGAAGGTTTAACAACATCTAAAGCTTGAACGAAATGTTCCATCTTGACTTCTTTAGAATTTATATCTTCACGTAAAGCAATCATGGCTGCTTCTCGGCAAACTCCCTCGATATCTGCACCAACATAACCTTCTGTCTTAGAAGCTAACTCGGCAAGATCAACATCTTTAGTAGTTGGCATTTTCTCAACATAAATTTCAAAGATTTTTTTTCTACCTGCAACATCAGGAATAGAAGTAAAAATAATTCGATCAAATCTTCCCTGTCGTAACAAAGCTGGATCTAATCTATCGGGACGATTAGTAGCACCGATAATAACCACATCATTCAGACTTTCTAAACCGTCCATTTCAGTTAACATCTGATTGACCATTTTCTCTCCAACTCTAGATCCAGAATCAGAAGAATCTGCTCTTCGAGGAGCTAAAGCGTCAATTTCGTCAAAGAATAATATTGTAGGAGATGTTTGTCTAGCTTTCCGAAATATTTCTCGTACCGCTTTCTCAGATTCGCCAACCCATTTAGATAATAATGAAGGACCATTAACAAGAATGAAATTTGATTCTGCTTCTTTAGCGACTGCTTTAGCTAACATTGTTTTACCAGTTCCGGGAGGACCATATAACAAAATTCCTCTTGGTGGCCTAATACCCATATTCTTGAAAACTTCTGGTGTTTTCAAAGGCCATTCCACAGCTTCTTTCAGTTTATTTTTAACATCTTCTAAACCGCCAACATCTTCCCAATTAACGTCAGGTGTTTCAACAAGAACTTCTCTCATTGCAGATGGTCGAACAATTTTCAAAGATTCCATAAAATCTTTTGGGGTAATCATTAATTTTTTCAAAATTTCTTCAGGAATTGTGTCTCCCTCTTCAATTCCTTCTTTCTTTAGATCTGGAAGAATTCTTCTCAGAACAATCATCGCTGCTTCTTTTGCTAAAGCGTTAAGGTCTGCACCAACAAAACCGTGCGTAATTTTAGCGATATCTTTCAAATTAACATTTTTTGCCAGAGGCATATTTCGAGTATGAATTTTAAGAACTTCTAAACGGCCTTCTTTACCTGGAACACCAATTTCTATTTCTCGATCGAACCTACCTGGTCTACGTAAAGCGGGATCGATAACATTGGGCATATTAGTAGCAGCAATAACAACAACTTTTCCTCTTGACTTTAATCCGTCCATCAAACCAAGTAATTGAGCTACAACTCTTTTTTCAACTTCACCTTTTGTATCTTCTCTTTTAGTAGCAATGGCATCAATCTCATCCAAGAAAATTATTGCCGGAGCGTTCTGTTCAGCTTCTTCAAATTTCTTTCTCAGATTAGCTTCACTTTCTCCGTAAAATTTTGACATAACTTCTGGACCGTTAATTAAGATAAAATGAGAATTTGTTTCTGAAGCAACAGCTTTCGCAAGAAGAGTTTTTCCCGTACCTGGAGGACCATGCAACAGAACTCCCTTCGGAGGTTCGATTCCTAATCGTTCAAAGATTTGGGGATGTTTTAAAGGCAGTTCAATCATTTCTCGAACTTTCTTTATCTCTTCACCCAAACCACCAATATCTTCATAATTAACTCCGAAAGAAATACTTTCCTCTTCTTTTAATTCGACAGCCTGAGGATTAAATTGTACTGCCGTATCTTGATTAACAACAACAATCTCTTTCTTCGGATCAACATCAACAATTACAAATTTAATATCGCCAAAACCAAAGCCGCCAAGTTGTGCTTCCATAGCAGAAAAAATATCGCCAACATTTCTTCCCTGGACATCCAACCTTCTTTTTGCTCTTCCCAAAGAAACAATGTCGCCTTTAACAAAAGCTTTACCCATTAAACTTCTTTTAAATAATTCTGGAGATGCTCTGATCATCACTCCTTTTTGAGCAGGAGCAATGGTAACTTTATTTGCTGCTTTAACTTCAGCTTTTTTGATTGTTACTAATTCACCAATAGAAGTTTTTGCATTTCGACGAATGTTACCATCCACCCTGATAATGTTTAAACCAATATCGCCAGGATATGCTCGATCAACAATGGCAGCGGTTAAACGTTCACCTTTAATTTCTATAGCATCGCCAGCATTAACATTTAATTGTTTCATAAATGCAGAATCAAGTCTAGCGATCCCCTTATTAACATCATCCTGGACAGCTTCCATGACTTTAAGTTTAAGTTCATTATCTGACATAAATATTCACCCTCAATGATAATTTTCAGAGAATTATTAATATATAAAGGTTATGGTAGAAAGAGAAATTAACGCATGTAATCAAAACAAGGACCCAATAATCTTAATCTTTCTCTATCTCCGAGATTAACTTCTTTTAACGTTTCTAGAATTATTTCTGGTCCGGATTCATCGAACTTTGCAAGAATGGGAAATTGTTTTAATAATTTTTCTTTTTGTCTGTTACGAAGATGTTCACTTCGAAACTGATAATTTGGATCTTGCTCTTGTTTATGGCTAATAACAACACCACAATACATTTCTGCACCTGCTAACCCAGCATCATCTTCAGTTAGGTAAACATAAACATCAGCTAAATCTTGAAAATGGACTGCTTTGAAACTTCTTAAACAAGTATGGCCATGATAAGGAATTCTTTCATCAACAATTCGATAAGTTCCGTCTCCAATCTCACTCCGCATAGTACTTCCAGTTGCTTTCTCTGGCGAATGTAATTTTGTAATCATTTCATTATAAAAATTATTCAAATCATCAAAATTTAATTCATTATCTGAACCTTTATACATATCAACAGATGCCCCAAATAAAATTCCAGTTAAAGTTTTTTGTTTCGGTTCTTCTTTTGGTCTTCCCAAAAGTGTGTCCATAACTTTATCGAATGTTCCCATATTTTATGATTTAAAAGAATTGGTTTTTAATGATATGTATTCTTAAGAATAGAAAGAGAAATATAAAAAATAAAATAAAAAGAAATTATTCTTTCTTTTCTTCTTTAGGTTCTTCTTTAGGTTCTTCAACTTCTTTAGCAGAACCAGCTTGCACTTTAGGTAATGGTAACGGACTTGGCAAAGAAACTTCTTCACTAATCTTAATTGCTTGAATGTTACCCTTATGCAAAGCAGCATTAACAACCTGTTCCATGATATCCATAGGAATCTTTTTGTCTTTGTCCCAAGTGTCTTTAATTTCTTTAATTTTAGCTTCGTCTTCAACGAAAAGAACTTGTCCTTCAACATCAATCTTACCTAAGTTAGGTTCATAGTTACAGTTGAAAGAAAAAGTAAATTTTAAACCTTTCTTTCCTTCTACAGCAAAACTCATTTCTTCAACATTTTTTACAGAAACATTATTATTAATTTTAATCTGACCGCCTTTAGCATCCAAATCACGTTCTGCATGTACTTTATGTAAATTTATTTTCACTATTGTCATCTTTTAACCTCCAGTTATAAGATACAAAAAATTGTAAAACAATTTTTCAGTATTTAAACCACTCGTTTAAGTTTTTAAATATCAGTTAAGTTAAGTCTTTATAAATTTTATTGGTGTTAAGAACGATATTTCATTAAGAATTCGGTTATTGAATCTTTAGTTTGAGAATAAACAACTTTAGATTTATCAGGGAGTTTGTATTTTTGAACTAAATGATAAGCAGTAACTCCTAATCCTAAAATTGTTAATGGGGCAACAAATGCACCTAATAATACAGGAGTAAATTCAGCAATTATATCTGTAAGTTCCAGTTGAGTCATTTCTTGGAAAAGTTTTTAGACGTTTTATAAATTTTCCGTTTCCTGAAAAGCTCCTGCAACTAACAAAAACAAAATGTTTTTGAAGTTGCCTTACTCAATAAATGAGCCGGCAACTAGTAATGGAAAAGCAATACTAGCATCGCAATGGACTTTTACTCTTAACGCGTTTGTTTTTACTTTTGCCCAAGTAATTGCCTCCTCATGATTTCCGCCAGAATCAGAAGCATCGAAAGGAGTAGCAGTACTAATACAAACCGCATAATCAAACCCTTCTTTGAAAATGTTAGCATTAAGAATATAATGTTTAGATGTTCCTCCACCCAAAACAATAGCGGCAGTTTTTTCTTGTTGCAAGGTATAATCAATAATTTTCTGATGATCTTCTACAACATCAATTTGAAATTCTGGATGAGATTGTTTAAAGAAGTAAGCAATATCGCCAATAGTGCCGTCAATTATTCCTGGACAGAAAACTGGAATGTTATTTTTATAAGCCCAATAGAGATATGATTTAGTTTCGTCGTATTCTTTCTTTTCACCAATCAGTTTGCCCATAGCTCTGGCAAGTTTTGTAGGTGTTATTGGTTGTTGGTCCAACTTCTGTTGCTCTAACAATCCTGCAAATACTTCTTTAATAAAAAATTCAAAATGAGTATAATGTTCATTAGTAGTGTAAATATTTCCTATTCTGTTTACGCCTGCTTCAAAAAGATTTGCGCCATAAGCATCGAAATTGCCTACACGAAAAGGAGTATGGGCTTTAATGGCATCTTCTTCTACACCACCAGCAGAAGTGCAAAGAACAGCTACTTTTTTATGTTGGGTAAGATAAGAAATAATTTCTCTCATTCCAGAAGAAATCATGTTTGATGTAAAAGACAAATAGATTGGAACATTTTCTCTGATAATTGTTTTAGTAATTTCTATTGCTGTTCCTAAATTAGCTGCTTGAATTCCTGAAGTGGAGTATGATTTAATGAATTCTTTAAAGTTGAATTCTTTATTGAAATTGTAACCTTCTATGATTGGTAACTTACTTAAATCTACAGATTTTTTTACTTGATAATTTAATTTTTTCATTTTATCCTCCTAATAAACACTCAAAATTGTAATAATAATAACTAATTTAATCAGAAATAATAGTACTTAACTTCCACGTTTTCTTACTGAAGACATTATATACTCTAGAATATAGGTAGTTTATAAATTTAATTGAAATAATTCGTTTAATTGAACTTGTTAAGTTTCTAATTACAACTTCTCATCTAAAGAATCACAAGGTTTAACTTGATGTGATAAAGAAGTGTAAAGGCCATCAGGAGTTTTTCTAGCTTTAATATAAACACAATCTTTGTTTTCAATCCCTTCATCATTTAATAATTTAACAGTAATTATGTCCTCAACAGAAACTTCTCCTGGGATAGTTGTTGATTTGTTATCTGTTCCAACATCATCCGACATCCAACCATATAATGCCTCTGATTCCCAACCATATACCACTGGACCCATAGCCAACAATAATCCTCCTGCCCCTGTTACTGGTAAAATGACTTTAAGAGCATTATAAGTCCATTTTTGCATTCTAGTTAATGGTTTACTTTCTTCATCCATAACATTTAGTAAAACAAACAACTATAAAAAGTTTATTATTCTTGTTTATACAACTTATCATCTAAAGAAGCGATTTTGCCAGGTTCAACCTGATAAGCTAAAGCTTTGTAAATTCCGGGAGCAATCTCTCTTGCTTGAACAGTAACGGGTGTATCTTTTTGAAGTCTTGTATTTACAGATTCTTTTGTAATCCATACTCCATCTTCATTATAAGCACTCTTAACTTGAACAGTGATTGGAGATTCAAGAACGTCTTCAACAGAATCCCTGGGTAAAGAAAACTCATATTCGCTTGGACCTCCCCCAATTCCCAAGAGTCCTCCCTCTTTCTGACCATTGTAATTTTCTTCCATAACTTTACCTTCAATAATCACCAATTCTTTTGCTAGGAATTCTTGAGGTTTTATTATTTCCTTATCTATGGTTGCCAAAACTAATGAAGCCATTGTTACCACAGATATCCCTGCCGCAACTTTATGTTTTAATCCCATATCTCTGAATCCCATATTTCTAGCGAAGCAATCAAAAGTTATAAGTTTTTCTATTCTTAAGAAATTCAGTATGATACTTTTTATCGGTTGATTGATTAAGGAGTTTTATTTGGTGGAGACTGAAAATAAGCGTTTGCTAAATGATAATTACAAAGACCAACCTCATGAGCAAAAGCTTCATAAAATCCAGGAGCAACTTTTACTGCTCTAACACCTACACAACTTCCTTTTTGTAAAGAATCTCTTATACTTTCTTTAGTATCTTCATTAATTGGGGAATCTTTAATAATAACAGTAACATCTTCATTTACACAAAAACGATCTAAAGAAAATTGGTATTGGCTTCTTTTACTTTCTTCAAAAAAACTACCTTTCTTGGAACTAGCATATTTTCCGTCAATAACTGTTCCCTCAATTGTAATCGTCTCTCTTGCAAGTAAATCAGCATCACTTTGACATTTATTATAAAGAATAGATCCTCCCATGATATGAGTGGCACTTAACAATAATAAAGATAATCCACTTCTAAGTTTCATAAAATTAAAAGTAGTTAGAATTTTTATAAACTTTTCCATCTCCTTTTAACTTAAACAAGTACTTTAACATAAACTGCGATGGTGTAGGTGTAAGTTTTCTTCTGTTCTTGCAAAAATGTAGTAGTGATTTAAGCTTAACTTGAAAGAAAACAAGCAAAAAACAGCCAATTATTGCGATAGTGTAGGTTTAAGTTTTTCAGTAAGATTTATATAATTATAACTTTTCTAAAGAAATATGTTTATCCAAAAGAGAGTGGTTAATGGAATTACTTACAAATATTTAGATCATAGTTTTAGAATCGGAAAGAAAGTAAAAAAAGTTTCTTTCATTATTAATAAAAACAAACAAGATTATAATGAAAAAATAATTAGCCGAATTGCCAAAGAAAAAGCAGAATATTTCAAAAGTAATTTTCAAACTTATTTTTCTTTAAAAGAAATAACTGAGATTGAAACTGAAAAGCTTTATCACCAAATATTTTACAATCTCTTAGATAAAAAAAGTAAGGAAGAAATTTTTAATGAGTTTTTACAATTGTTTCTCGCTAATAGCATGGAATTAGAGGGTTCTACAATCACCCCTAAACTAGCAGAAAGCATTGATCAAAAAAGAAAGATAGTTTTACCAGAAACAGAAATTTTACTTTATAACAATTCTAAGAAAGTGTTAAAGAAATTATTAAAAACTGAATTTAGGTCTGTTTCACAATTCAAACAGTTTCACAAAGAGATTTATAAAAAGATATTTCCACATTCTGGAGAATTTAAAACTCTTACAAATACATTTGGTTACACAGAGAAAGCTAAGACAACTAAACCAGAAGATGTTAAAAAAGAATTAAAGAAAGTTTTAGAGAGATATAAAGATAAAAAGATTTATCCTTTCTTAAAACCATTGTACTTTCATTTAAATTATCAAAAAGTTCATCCTTTTACAGATGGGAATAGCAGATTAGGGAGAATTCTTTTAATTGTCCAAATGTTTAAGTTAAATTATCCGCCATTAATGTTTAAAGGGGACATGAGTTTTCAAATTCGAGAAACTTTAGTAGACTCTATCAATCAAAATAATTTAGATTTTTGTAGATTTTCTTTGGAACAATACTTGAGTACTGCTAAGAAATTCTGGCGACCAATGATTAAGAAGTATTTGTTTTAATTACAACTGATCATCTAAATAATCTTTACATGGTTTAACTTCATGAGCTAAAGCTTTGTAAATTCCGTCACTAACTTTTCTTGCTTGAACATTAACACAAGTATCTTCTTGAATCCAAGCACCCACATCTTCTTTAGTTACTTCTTCTCCATTAATGTAAGAATCTTCAACACGAACAATTATTGGTCCTTTAATAACATCTTCAACAGAATCGCCAGGTAAAGAAAGACGATATTGACTTTCACGACCATCTTGTAAAATCCCTTCTTCTTCTGGTTCAACATAAGTCTCACTAATTACTATCCCTTTCAAATCTGTTGGTTTTTGAGCCCAGGATTGTTTTTCTTGATGATTAGTATACCATGCTGACCATGCCATTGAAGAAATAGCCAATGCGGTTATCCCACCAACAATTTTATATTTAGTTTTTTGTTCCATGAATTTTAATGGGGTGTATTAAGGTTATAAACATTTCCATAATCTAGTAAATACGTTATTGTGATTGATTAATTTAATTCTTCAGTAAGATATAAAAAACAGCTCAACATTTCATATAAAATGGAATATGATGTCATCTTCATTATGGGAGAAGTGTACTTTGACCATCCTTTATGCGGGGTCGCGATACTGAAAAGGCTATTAGAAAAAAACGGCTACACTGTTGGAGTAATTGAAAAACCAACTAAAGAAGAGGATATTAAAAAGTTAGGTAAACCAAACTTATTCTTTGGAGTAACTTCTGGTGCGATAGATTCCATGGTAAGAAATTATACACCATTGAAAAAAAATCGAGAAGAAGATGAACATTCAGATTATGATGAACATGTTCCAGACAGAGCAGTAACAGTTTATTGTAATTGGGTCAGGAAAAATTTTAAAGATTCTTTAATGATCATTGGGGGAACAGAAGCTTCTCTGAGAAGGTTTATCCATTATGATTATTGGCAGAACCGGTTAAGAAAATCTATCTTGTTAGACAGTAGAGCAGACATTTTAGTTTATGGTAGTGGAGAAAAGCAGATCTTAGAAATTGCTCAGAGAGTTAAAGATAACCGCAATTTAGAGATGATAGAAGGGTCTTGTTTTATTAGTAAAGAACTTCCAAATAATTTTAAAGAATTGCCTACTGAAGAAGAAGTTATTGAAAGTAAAGAAAAATTTTGCGAAATGCAATTGATGATTAACAATCACACTAATTTAGCACAAAAAACAGGTCAACGTTATATTTTACAATATAAATCTCCACAATATACTACTGAGAATTTAGATGAATATTATGAACTTGATTTTACTAGAGAAATTCCTAGTGATTCAAAACATTTACGTGGGTTTGAATTTAGTGTCGTTACCCATCGTGGTTGTGTGGGAAATTGTAATTTCTGTGCATTAAGATTAATTCAAGGAAATAAAATAATTTCTCGTTCAGAAGAATCAATTTTGAAAGAAATTAAAAAATTTAATAAAATGATTTATTTTAGAGGTAACGTTGATGACTTAGGTGGACCAAGTGCAAACATGTACGGCATGGACTGTTCATTAAAAGA